>Ga0209460_1000595_pt1 | contig 31047 bp, 27 predicted proteins | sample EBPBio132013_DNA_FD_185868 | JGI IMG/M metagenome (GOLD analysis project Ga0209460, IMG submission 185868) | Wastewater treatment Type I Accumulibacter community from EBPR Bioreactor in Madison, WI, USA - Reactor 2_5/13/2013_ DNA (SPAdes)... | ecosystem: Engineered > Bioreactor > EBPR >... | reverse complement strand
CCCCGAACAAAATCGGAACACCCATGTAAGATTGGGTTTTATCCTGTTCGCTGGTAACCCGTGCCCCTGCCGCCATCTGTTCATCCAGATTCCTGAATAAAAGGGGTTTCCGGGAATAGATGATTTTGGAAGTTAAGCCTTCACCTAATTTAAACGTTTCATATTCACGGTAGCCGTTGTAGTAGGAATATGGGATGACGATCATCCCCTTTTCTTCATTCAGCAGAAGAATTTCGGTGACTTCAGTATGGAAAATCTCCCTGACTTTATCACCCACAATTTTGGTAACCGTGTTGATATCCAGCAATTTCGACATGGCTTCGCCAACCGAATTGATGATGGCCATTTCGGCCGTTCGCTGTTCAGTTTCTTTTAAAAGCCGGTTGGTTTCATCGAAAAGACGGGCATTTTCAAGAGCCAGACTCATACTGTTTGACAGAGTTGTCAGCAGGCGCACATCCGACTCACTGAAAGCGAATTCCTGATCCACATTCTGCAGGCTGATGAACCCGAAAACTTCATTTCCCGACATCAGCGGCACCAGAACAATTGATTTGGAAATTTCACCAACACTAACCCCCTGATCGTATTTTAGCCTGGCCTGTTCCACACCTGAATTCATAACAAGGGGTTTTTGCATTTCAAAAACATGCTTTCTGAATCCGGACAAGGGTCTCGGACCAAGGAGGGAGCGATCTCCTTTTTCAAAGGCATATTGATCTTCAATCAGATTGGTTGCTTTGTTATAGGTGACAATATCAATTACCTGGGCATTGAAAATTTCACGGAGTTTTTCACCGACAAGCTGGTAAATCCCAGAAATATCAAGTTTGCTGGCAAGACCTTCCTGAACACTGTTGATGACAGCAAATTCAGCTTCTTTTTGGGCAAGCTGTTTTCTTAAAAGATCAGTTTCATTGGGTTGTGATGCTGAATCCATTCCAGGTCCCGTTTTTATTGGTCAGTTGAAAAATTACTGTGGGGTTATAACAAGACTTTTTCTTTTAACTGACTGAAGTCGATGGGTTTAATCAAATAATCATCACACCCATATTCCATGGCCTGCTGATAATTTTTCTGATCATTGTAAGCGGTAATCATAGCCACTTTTAATTCGGGAAAGTGATCTTTTATCCATTTCAGTAACTCAAGTCCGTTCATGCCCGGCATATTGATGTCAGAAAGGATTTGATTCACATTGTCTGAACCGTTTGATTTGAGGTAATCACAGGCTTCTTCACCTGAAAAGGCAAAAAGAAAGGCAACCTGGCCAGATTTGATTTCTTTTCTGAATCTCTGTTCAAACAGCAACTGCATGTCACGTTCATCATCAACAACCATAATCTGCATAAACGGTATCCTTACCATGATATTATACCAAATATGATAACCAAACCCGTTCAATGCAACTTATTACTTATATTAAGTCTAAATAGTCTTTTTTACGCGGGTGGGATTGGGAGATTTGGGAGGATGGGGATGGCTGGAGTAGTCCACAAAGAAGGATCATATGAAGAAAATGGCATGGATCCCGGATCAAGTCCGGGATGACAACTTCTTCCACTTTCTTGTAACCTGTAATCCGTGACCTGTAACCGTTTTTCCGAAGGAAAAACTTCTATCATTTTCCCCGGAACTGGGTTTCTTTAAACTCTGCGAATAACGCTTTGACTTTATTCCGCTGGTACTTCCCTGTTGAGGTCACGGGCAGTGAATCTGTGAAGAGTACAACTTTGGGCGATTTTGAAAAGGGTAACTGGGTTTTGCAGAAATCCAGAACTTCAGTTTCAGTCAGGTCAGGATTTGATTTCACAACAAATGCCCCAACTTCCTCACCATACCAGTCGTTTTCAAAACCGACTGCAATGCCGGCTTTCACACCCGGACAACGACCAATAACTTCATCAATTTCCAAAGGGGATAAATTCACGCCGCCACGGATGATCAGTTCTTTAAATCTTCCGGTGATGAAAAAGTATTTTTGTCCGTCATTCCCGGTTTTAAAAAATCCTTCGTCACCGCTCCTGAACCAGCCGAACTCAAAGGCCGATTTATTGGCATCCGGATTCAGGAAATATCCATCCATCACATTGTGTCCGCGAATGACGATTTCGCCCTTTTCTCCTTCAGGAAGCGATTTGCCGAGATCATCCTGAATATCCATCTCGTTGCACGGAAGCGGGACCCCGATTGAGGGGAATCCATAATCTGAAAGCCAGCTTTTATGTTCAGCCTTGTTTTGATCAACCGGAAGAAAACAGGAATAACAGGTCGTTTCAGAAAGTCCGTACCCGTGAATAACCGGAATGCCAAATTTATCTTCAAATTTCAGGGCAAGTTCAACAGTTAAAGGTCCGGCGCCACAAATCAGATGACGAAGCTTTGTGGATTTCAGTTTTTCTGATTTACCGGCCTGAACCAAAAACTGAAGCAGGGTCGGAACCACACTCGAAATGGTAATGCTTTCAGATTTTACGATATGGAAAAAGGCTTCGTCAGAGAATTTTTTCAGCAGAACGATAGATGAACCGGTCATCAGCGGAGTCAGATGGGTGACAACCGTTCCGTTAACGTGATGAACCGGAAGCACACAAAGGAAAGTATCATTCTGCGAAATTTTATTCCAGCCAGAGATAAATAATGAGTCAACCAAAAGCTGATACTGACTCAGCAAAACTCCTTTCGGATTCCCTGTTGTTCCAGACGTGTAAACAATAAAGGCTTCCTGCTGATGGCGGTTCAGTGCATCATCGAAAGTGAATTCTTCTTCTTTCTGGGCGTGCATTTTCCCGGTTTCGATAACCGGAACAGACGGATTCAGGCTTTTGATACGACCAACATCCTCAGAAAGAACAGCAACGAGTTTCGGCTTACCGTGTTCAAGAATATAATGAAGACGGTGATCATCTTCACCGAGATTAATGGGAACAACAGAAAGTCCCAGCCGCCAGGCGGTAAAATAAAGGAGAATCAAATCCGGGTGATTCGTTCCGGCAGTGGCTATACGGTCACCCTGTTTAACCCCGGCAAGAGTCAAAAACCGTCCGAAACGCCGGCACCTTTCATCAAACTGCTCAAACGTGTACGACGTAATTTTTACTTTTCCTTCAAAATAGGTCAGGAAAGGTTTATCGGGATGCTGATTCAGGAAAAAGCGAAAAGCCCCGCCGATTGAAGGAAATTTTACAAGTGAACTTCCGAAAGGTGCAACAGAAGTTGAACGGGCAAGTTTGATTTTTTTTCGGGTATCAGGCATAAAAACTCCTGGAAAATAGGGAGACCCCAAAGGCGCCAAGACGCTAAGAAATACAATTTTTTATTTCAAGAAACTTTTTAATAAGAAAGCTACAGGGAACATAATTCTTGATCGGTTAAAGACATTGGTTGCAATCTGGTCACTGAGCGGAGTCGAAGTGCCCAGATTACCAAGAATAGCGATTTGCAATTTTATAGAATCCTGGTTCCCCGGTCTCCCCGACGACCTTCTGTCCCGAAAGTGTTCGGGATCTTCGCTTTACTCGCCTTGTCAACGGGGTTTTTAACCCGTAACCCGTGATTACGTGACCCGTAACCCTATCCCCGTTTCCTTAAAAAAGGTAATGTTCCGTTCTGTTCTTTTTCTGTCAACTCACGAATGGCATCACTGCCAATCCATCGGGCAGATGAAGATTCCATCGCTTTCAATTCTGCGGCGACCTGAACGGCAACCGGATATAAAAACGCACTTCTTTTCCCCAATGTTCTGAGTGACCAGTTGATCGCTTTTTTCACAAAATTCCGGTTATCATCAGAATACGTAACCATCAAATCGAAAAAGGGCAGAAACCGTTCATCTTCAATCTTTTTCAGGTGAACAGAAAGTCCGACCTGAACCACAAAACCGGCACGACGTACGAATTCTTCTTCACGGTGGCACCACTCTTCTGCTTTTTTAAAAGCCCAGGGGGTGTAATTGAAACAGTTGGTGCAAACCTGGTCACAAACATCCCAGCTATCAAAACCGACCACCCAATTCTCCATTTCGGCTTCGGTTATCTTTTTCGGATCGGCGATAAAACCGGCAAGAATCCGGGCTTCATGAATTTCGGTTTCCCATAATTCCAGAGCAAGCGAATGATTTTTTTTCAGCTTTTTTGCCAGTTCACGAATAACCGGCACACTTACGCCAAGCGTTCCTTTTGAACTGATGCCGAACCGGGCCATTCCGGCAACATTTACAGGATCAGCTTTCGACTCAAGAAATGTGATTACTTCACTGCAAGTCATTTTTACTCTGATTTCAAATCAAATTAACACGTCATCTGAAGTACCGGTTTTGACCAAACCGGGAGAGAATTTCCATTTAATTGAGATAATTCTTAACTTTAAGATTAATTATGAATTTTGGGCAGTCATTTTATCAATCAGACACCCATTTCGGAACTCCAATTTAAATAAAAGAAAACAGGATAGCTATGATTCTTATCGCAAGTCAGCTAAAAGTTGGCTACATTATTAAATTTGACGGTCAGCTTTGCCGTGTGACCTCCCTGATTCACCATACACCAGGAAACCTGCGTGCAATGGTTCAGACAAAAATGAAAAACATTCAGACCGGAGCCAATGTAGAATACCGCTGGCGGTCAGATGAAAAAGCCGAAAAAATTTCAATGGACCAGGTTGAAATGGAATATCTCTATTCTGACGACCAGTTCCATTATTTTATGAATACTGAAGATTACGAGCAAACCAATATTTCAGAAGATGATCTGGGTGAATTAAAATATTTGCTTCTGCCGAACACCAAATTCATGGTCGAAATGTACGAAGGCCGGCCGATGGGAATTGTACCTCCGCAGCAAATGGTTTTTCAGATTGTCGATACTGACCCGAATATGAAAGGTGCTACCGTTACCTCTTCTATGAAACCGGCCAAACTTGAAACCGGACTTACCGTTATGGTTCCTCAGTTTGTGAACACGGGTGAATACATTCGCATCAACACAGATGACAATTCTTATCTGGAACGTGTTCAGCAGGGGAAATAAGTTTAGTTTTTTGTTTCAACCCACCCACATTCCCCCTCCGTCGGAGGGGGTTTCATTCAACCCTGATCTCCCGATTTTAACACCCAACTGTTTTGTGCCTGAAAGTTTCTTTTGTCAATTTGTTTCAGTTAATTGGAAAAATTCTTTTTCAGACACTGACAAACTGGCAATGCAAATGAAATTTATCTCCCTTTTTTCCATCCTGATTTCACTCTTGTTTTTCTCATGCGAAAAGCAGGAAACAACCACATTACCTGCCAGTGCTACAGACTCTTTACATGCACAGATTGTCATTTTTGGTTCAGGAGGTGGTTTTACCGGGCTTTGGACCGGTTATGCCATTGAGCAGGATGGTTCTGTTATGACGTGGTCGGGTTCTGATCCGGATTCATCAGCAAAGCAATTTCTTAAAAAATTAACGCCTGAGGATATTTCGTCTCTGGATAGTATTCTGGCAACCTCGTTGCCTGCGGTTAACGATCCCGGGAATTTTTCTTACCTGATCAAATACCGGAAGTCAGATCCGGTAATCTGGAACAGCCAGACAGAGGATGAAAGCAAGCTTACTGAACTGTATGAAGCTTTGATCTCAAGAATTGAAAATAATTTTGATTCATTGGATTAGTTTTTTACTGCCGGACAAAAAAAAGCCGGCTGGGACAACCCAACCGGCTTTCAACAACAACAATACAACAAAACTTTTCGGAGGAAAAACTGACTGCCTTCACCAGCAGCCATATATTTTGTTTTGACTTGTGCAAAGATCGGGAATTCATATTTCCCTTTCTTCTCCGGAAAGTTAACAATAAATTTAAATTGTCACGAAAAGAGGAATCCAGTTATAAGTTATAAGTGGCAAGTGATAAGTGAAAATGGTTAATGGAAAAAGTCATGGATTCCCGCACTCAGGCAAGAGTCCTTGGCGGGTTAAAAGATTGCACAGATTTTCACGGAAGAGGAAAATTCATTTCCAAACAGAAATGAACGCAGAATTGCTTTTAATTGAAGTACCGACTCAGGTTGGGTTTTTGTCCAGAATGCCCCGGATAATCCGGAGTAATTGTTCAGGCTTGAAAGGTTTGTGAATCAGCGCTTTAACTCCTGCCTTTGTAAGGGATGCCCTCAATTCCGGACTGATGTACCCCGAAATCACCACAGCTTTCAGATTGTTTCTCCTGATTTTCATCTGAGTAAACGAATCTGCACCACCCATTCTGGGCATTTCAAGATCAGTGATCAGCAGATTGATTTCATGCCCTTTTTCGATAAATGTTTCGAGAGATTGCTGTCCGTCTTCAGCCTGAATAACCGTGTAACCTTTTGCTTCAAGAGTTGAAGAGACAATTTCTCTGATCATCCATTCATCATCAGCGAGAAGAATCGTTTCGGTGCCTCCTGGGATTTCAGAACCAAAATCATCTTCATCGTCAGAGGCAGGCTGTGTATCAGGAACCGGAAAATATAATTTAAACGTAGATCCGGCACCGGGTGTACTGTCAACACTCAGGGTACCCTTGTGGTTTTGAATAATCCCGAACACAACCGAAAGGCCGAGACCTGTTCCCTTGCCAACGCCTTTTGTTGTAAAAAACGGCTCAAAAATCCGTTGCTGGGTAGCTTTATCCATTCCCTGTCCGTTATCAGAAACTGAGATTTCAATAAAACGAACAGATGACCCCGATTGTTCATGGGCTGGAACCTGGTGGCGGTCAATTTCACGGCTTCTGAGTGTGATGGTACCACCATCCGGCATGGCGTCTCTTGAATTCACACACAAATTGAGCAGAACCTGATGAAGATGGTTCACATCGGCAAAAATAACCGGTAGTTCTTCGGCCAGTTCCATTTTCAGGTCAACACCCTTAGGGAACGTTTCCCCAACCATTTTAACCAGATCTCTGATGACCTCATTGACTTTTACGGCTTCAATAAGCATTTCATTTTTTCGTGCAAAAGTGAGAAGCTGGCGAACCAGGCCACTGCCACGATCAGATGATTTAAGAATATTTTCAATTCGTTTTGCATTTTTTTCAGGATTGGAAAAATCATTCTGCAATAATGTTGCAGAGCCAACAATAATATTCAGGATATTGTTGAAATCATGGGCAATTCCGCCAGCAAGAGTACCAATAGAATCCATTTTTTGAACCTGACGAAGATGTTCTTCCATTTTTTTCTCACTGGAAACATCTTTCATTGTCCCGATCATTCTGATGATCTCACCCTCAGAATCTTTTAGAAAAACACCATTGTCCTCAACGTAAAAATACTCGTCATCTTTTTTTCTGAACCGGTAATGGACGTGGTATTTTGATTCTGTTTTCATGCATTCATAGAGCATGGTCATGGCCTGATCACGGTCATCGGGATGAATGAGTTCTTCCCAGGCGAGAATATCAGTTGAACGGAATTCTTCAGTTGTAAACCCGGTGAGAGGTTCAATGGCACCCGTCCACTCAATATGACCTGAAAAAATATCATAATCATAAATGATTTGTCCGGTTTGCTCAATTAACAACTGATACCGTTCAACGGCTGCTGCCGGATCATTTTTCTCGAAAAATGCCAGGTTCTGTTTATCAGGCACGGATGGCAAATCCTTTCGTAACAAGCAATTCTTTCACTTTTTGAACCTTATCACCCTGAATTTCAATGACTTTTCCTTTAACGGTACCACCGGTGCCACAGGCTTGTTTAAGATCTTTGGCAATTTTTTCAATCACCTGCGGGTTGTGATCAAACCCCGAAATAAGTGTAACTGTTTTACCTGCCCGACCTGAACGATCAGTTTTTACAACGAGTGCTTTATCCTGTTTTTCCTTTTCAAGCGCAGTTTTCTGTGCCTGAACAGAAAGATCAGGATCTTTTGTTTTTAAAAGTTCAGCGAGGGTTGCCATTCTATAATCCGGATTAAGTCATGTAATTTCGCACATTTCAACATCTAAATACAATAGCATGAAAAATATATATTTATTTTTAAATTTTCCACCGGTTAAAATGCCATGTTAATGTGGTACAAATCCGGCTGAATGAATTGCTTTAACGTTCATTCTTGCGAAAAACCCCCACTAATTTTGAATTGAAAGTTTCAGTTAATATTTTTCGATTAAGTTTTCATCAAATTATAAACAAAGGAGTACGGCAATTATGCAATGGTTCGCGGAACTTCACCCGGTTATCGCCCACTTTTCAGTGGCTTTAATTCCGGCCGGATTGCTTGTTTACATTATTTACCGGTTTACCTATCAGGAATGGCTGTTAAACACTGCACTGACACTTTTTGTGTTTTCAACACTTTCAATGGTTCTCTCCTATTTTTCAGGTGGTCAGGTCGAAGATCTGGTTTCCGGAATACCCGGCGTGAAAGATGCAATTGAACAACATGAACTCTGGGCATCCATCTCAACCTGGTCTGCAGCAGGACTTACAGTTCTCACCTTTTTCTACATCCGTTTTAAAGATTCGGCCCTCAGGTTCAATCAGGACATCAGTTACTTTCTGGTTCTTGCAGCCGGAATCTGGTGTTCATATGCGATTTTGCTGACCGGAACCAAAGGCGGAAATCTGGTTTACGATTACCATGTAGCTGGTGCAGTCAGAGAGCACACACAGGAATCGATCAAACGTTCAACCTATGCCTATTATTACAATAAACTTCAGTATCTGATTGATAAAAATGATATTCCTGCTGTTTATTCCCTTTTCCGTGAAATTGAGATTCAACTACCCGAAAATACAGATTTCAAAATCATGCAGGCTCAGTTTCTCTTTCAGCAACTGAACAACCCGGCTGAAGCACTTACAATCCTCGATCAAACTCTTAACCTGATTAAAGATCCAAAAAGCCGTCAATATTATGACGCCCTGGTTGCAAAATACAAGGCTTATACCATGATTAATGATACTACCGGGCAGATGAATACCAGGCAACGCCTGATTGACCTTTTCCCTGAGAGTGATTACGTCAAAAAATTGAACAAGTAAGGTTACGGCCGGTTTCTTCTGAAAATGAGGAAACCGGCCTTTCTCTCTCAATTCCCCGCATTTTCTCTGTTTTTTATTACCATCCCCGTTTGTAAATCACCAATTTCGATCATGACTTTTTGAAATACCTTATCATCTTGGTAAATTCAGATATATATGATCAGTTTAACCCGCTTCTTCCTTGCCTTGTTTTTGCTTCTGCCTGCACTTGTCATGGCACAGAATGCGCCTGTTTTTGAAATCGGGAAACGTTTCACTTCCATTTTTACCCGCCAGCACTTTCCGGCCGGAAATCAGAACTGGGGTTCCGTTCAGGATTCAACAGGAGTTTTGTATTTTGCTAATAATGACGGTGTTCTATCCTTCGATGGCCATTTCTGGAATTTAATACCGGTTACTGAAGACAGTTCGGTTGTTCGATCTCTGACAATTGATCAGAACGGGACGATTTGGGTTGGTGCAGAAGGTCAGTTCGGATATCTGGCGAGGGGAAAAAACGGTAAAAAAGAGTTTGTTTCTCTGCTCAGACAACTTCCTGACTCTTCACTTTCTGTTTCTGTGGTAAGAAAAATTCTGACCGATAAAGACCAGGTTTTTTTCATTTCGCCAAAAGCCATCATCATCCTGCAGGATACGACCCTAAGCCTGATTCGCCCACAAACACAATTTCAAAATGCCTGGCAGGTTCATGGCCGGATTTTCGCCCGTGAGAAAACATCCGGTTTGGTTGAAATTACAGGCAACGAAATCAAACCGGTACCTGGTGGCGAAGCTTTTATTTCGGATGAAGTTTTTGCACTGCTTCCGCTGCCAGATCAGAAAATTCTTGTCGCCGGCAGAAATACAGGGCTGTGGAGTTTATCTCTGACACAGGGAACCCTTAAAAAAGATTCCCGTTTTCTTGAAGCCGATCAATTTGCAATTGAAAACCGGGTTTATTCGGGTACAATCCTGAAAAATGGAAACCTGGTTCTTTCAACCTTACTGGGTGGTGTCATTGTACTGACACCTGATGGCGGAATTACCGAAATTCTTGCCAAAAACAAGGGACTGAGAGAAAACAAAGTTTACTCGGTGATGGAAGACCGGCAGGGATTTCTTTGGATTTGCCATGAACGTGGAATTACCAGAGTTGATTTTCATTCACCGGTGAGTTACTGGAATGAAACCATCGGGCTGGATGGCAGTGTTTACGACATCATCCGGTTTGACGGAACTCTTTATGTTGCCACAGGCTCTGGTTTAAACCGGATCGGGCAAAACGGGGCAGAAAGAATTGACGGTCCGGCAACACAGGTCTGGGATCTTGCTGTTTTCGATGAAACTCTTTTTGCTGCAACCAATGACGGAATCCTTAAAATCAAAGGATTAAAATCAGAATTTGTAACCAGGGACGCCGCCTATTCACTTCTATCACTCAAATCTGGCTTACTTGCCGGACTTCGATCAGGGCTTCTCTATTTTCCATCCGGCAAAAATGCAAAACGGATTGTACCCGACTTTACTGGTGAAGTAATGGGGCTTTCCCGTTCATCTGACGGGTTTATCTGGATCAGCACCCGCCTTTCAGGACTCATCAGACTTTCAGAAACTGATCTTCACGATCTTAAACCTGAGGAAATGAAAACTTTTACAGAAACTGATGGCCTGCCCGGAATCAGTTTTCTTCAAGTTTATCCTTTACCTATGGGCATTACCGTTGCAACCCAGAACGGACCTTATCTTTTCAATGCTTCCACACAAAAATTTGAACCTGCCGGCGAAAAGTTTTTCGGTTATCAGCGTGAGACTGCTATTTATAAACTTGGACTTACACCTGCAGGTGATCTGATCACTGATAACCGGCTGCTGCTTTCTCCCGTCCCGGGAGGCTACTCCATCCGGGATTCAACTCTCTTTTCAAAACTTCCGGCCATGGAATTCTGGGCCATTTACCCCGAAGCAAACGGAACAATCTGGATTGGCGGCACTGAAGGTCTTTTCCGGTTTGACAGGCAGTTTCAAACCCAGAAACCCCCGTTGATTTATCCGTTGATCCGTCAGGTTTCTGCAGGAGGAAACCGTGTCTTTTTCGATCCGGATCCTGAATCTGAAACACCTGAATTCAGATTTGAAGACAACCGGATTACTCTTTCGTACTCATTTCCAGACTTTCAAACCGGTGAAACAGTAAAATTCAGACTATTTCTTGATGGTTTTGATGAAACATGGTCTGACTGGACCACTTTCAATGACAAAGAATATACAAATTTGCCTGAAGGGTCTTACACATTCAGGGTTTGTGCCAGTCTTCCGGATGGAAAAATATCACCTGAGGCCGTTTTCAGGTTTACTATTTTGCCTCCCTGGTACCGAACCTGGTGGATGATTCTGATTTATTTTTTAAGTGGAAGCGGACTCGTCTGGGCAATTATTCTGCGGTGGATGAATCAGTATAAAAATGAAAATGAAGCGTTGGAGAAGAAGGTTGCCATCAGAACTTCTGAGCTTCAAACCGCCATGAATGATTTAAAATCCGTCCAAACCCAATTGGTTCAGTCAGAGAAAATGGCTTCACTTGGCATTCTTACCGGCGGAATAGCCCATGAAATCAACAATCCTGTTAATTTTATTCACAGTGCAATTCCCCCTCTGAAACACGACATTGCTGACATTACTGACCTTATTGGCTCTATTAAAGAACTGACTGAAAGTAAAACGCCTGCAAGTGAAAAGGTTGAAAAACTTGGTCAGCTGTTAAACGGTACCAATATTGCTGATCTGTCAGAAGAAATACGGGTTTTGCTTGAGGGAATTGAATCTGGAACCTCACGTACAATTGGGATTGTGCAATCACTGAGAAGTTTTACCCGGCTGGACGAAGATGAAGTGAAACGGCTGAACCTGAATGACAGTCTCGACGCCGCCATTCTTCTGCTTAGCAATATGACCGGTGAGAAAATTAAGATTACGACGGAATATGACAGTCTGCCGGAAATTGAAGGATACCCCGGACAGATTAACCAGGTTTTTATGAACGTGCTGGTTAATGCCGTTGAATCAATTGACGGGGAAGGGAAAATTCACATCAAAACTGAACCGGCAGGTGACCGGGTACGGATTTTGATTACTGATTCGGGTCATGGAATGGATTCAAAAACACTTCCGCAGATTTTTGATCCGTTTTTCACAACCCGGCCAGTTGGTAAAAACAAAGGCTTGGGACTTTCAATCGCCTATCAGATTCTGCAAAACCATGATGGAGCCGTTTCTGTAAGTTCTGAGCCCGGTAAGGGAACCACCGTTATCATGGAATTCCCGGTTGGGTATGGGGGGAAGTAGGACAGGTATAAGGGATAAGGCGTAAGGTTTAAGCCAAACAGACCCGGATTCCCTTCCTTATGCCTTAAACCTTACGCCTTACACCTATCAAAGAACAATCCACCAGAAGGCAAGACCTGCTATGATGCGGTACCAGCCAAACGGACCAAGACCCACTTTTCCGAGAAAACTGACAAACCATTTAATTGCAGCAACGGCCACAATAAAAGAAACCACAAATCCGACCGCCAGAACCATCAGGTTTTCTGAATTGAAATACTGGTAACTTTTCAGGAAGTCATAACCGGTGGCAGCTATCATGACCGGAACGGCAACAATAAACGAAAATTCGGCTGCAGTTTTTTGGGAAAGTCCGGTGAGGATCCCTGAAATAATAGTTGCACCAGACCGGGAAACTCCAGGCCAGAGTGAGAGACATTGTCCGATGCCGATCCAGGCAGCCTGTTTGTACGAAACTTCATCCAGCGAATCAGACGGATGCTCAATTTTCCGTCCGGCAACCCAAACCATAATGACGCCACCAATGACCAGGCCAATGATAACCGTCAGCGGGGAAAATAAATGGGCTTTGATGGTTCCGTGAAGCAGAAATCCGAAAAGAAAAGCCGGGGCGATAGCTATTGCAATATGAATCAGCCCCATTCCTGACTCAGGAAGAAACAAAGACCGGATTGCCGGAAAAGGTTCACCTGCAGCACGGTTAAATCCGAAAAGAGAAAGAAACCGGTCTTTATACAACACCACCACGGCCAGAATGGCGCCAAGCTGGATGACCACTTCAAAAGTCGACCAAAACCCTTCCATTTGTTCACCGCCAAACAGCAAATGGTGGGCAAGGATGAGGTGACCCGTTGAAGAAACCGGGATAAATTCGGTTAAGCCTTCAACGATACCCAGAATTATTGAAGCAATAAAGTCATTCATTTTGAAATCCAGATTAAAGAACTGCGAAAATACGGCGATTCAAAGTGAAACAAAAATGAAGGACTTGATTGTTGTGTTTTGTAAGGAATCAGTCAGATCAGCCGACCAATCAGAAAATTGATTAAACCAGAAAGCCAATTATGTTAAGCAATGATGCCCTGACCTACCTGAATTCACGGATGGCAAGCCTTCAAACCGACCGTGTTGAGCCCGAACTTGCAGTGAAACTACGGGATTATATCACGAAAACTGATCCGGAAAACCTGCATCCGATCAGGTCTGAAGATTTCAGAAAAACCCTCGGACTTTCAAAATATCCGGCGGTCACTTTACTTTTAAAATCGGTCAAACATGGGTTGATGGATATTGACTGGAGCACCTGCTGCCCGAAATGTTCTGGCATAACCCACCAGTCAGCTTCACTTGAAAATGTGGAGGAAGCTTCCTTCTGTCCGATGTGCACGGTTGGTTTTGATCTGACAGTTGACGAAAATCTTCAGGTCATTTTTTCAGTTTCCGAAAACCTGATTCCCATTCCGGAATCGGTAAAAAACAGCCAGGCGATGGCTCACGATCATGGCATAACCGGATCTGACTTGCTGAACAACGCCTACTTCAGGCACAATTTTTCGAACGAAGTGGTTTCAGAAGACCGAGGATTGAAAATCAAAAATATCACTCTGCTTTTTACCGATCTGAAAGGTTCAACCGAACTTTATGAAAAAATCGGTGATCTGAACGCTTACCGGATTGTGAGAGAACATTTTGTGGTTTTGGATGAAATTATCGGAAGAAATAACGGAACGGTTGTGAAAACCATCGGAGATGCGGTAATGGCCAGTTTTTCAAACAGTGAAGATGGACTCAATGCCGGAATTGAAATTCAGGAACATTTCACCTTGTCAGGAAAAAACCCGTCTGTTGTGATAAAAATGGGACTGCATGCAGGTCCGGCTCTGGTTGTAAATCTGAACGGAAAAATAGATTATTTCGGTTCGACGGTGAACATTGCTGCCCGGGTTCAGAATCTGAGCAAAGGGGGAGATGTGTTTATCTCAAAAAGTATCTTTGATGACCCGAGATCATTGAAATATCTTAGAAAAATGCCTGCCATTTTCAGATATAAGGCCAAGCTCAAGGGAATTAAAGAAGATTACCAGGTTTATCAGTTAAACCGGAAGAAAGGTTGAGGGAAAACGCCGGGCGTAAGGCATAAGGGCTAAGGTAACAGGCAAAGAATTTCGAATTTCAGCTTACACCATACCCCTTAAACCTTACACCTTTTTCACCATTCTCTCTGTATCACCGCCAGTTTCAGAACTTTTGAACCAACACCGGGCGCTTCAATGTGAACCAGATACATTCCCGAAGCCACAAAAAACCGTTGACCGTTGGTCAGATCCCATCTTACAAAATTCTGCCGGTCGTCCTTTTCAATTTTAGTAACCAGCTCTCCGCCCAGATTGTAGATCCGGATTGTTACTGTTTCAGGAAGGTTCAGAATCGTGACAAACCGTTCACCCGGATTTAACTCCTGCGGATTATCTCCCAGATACGGATTCGGGAAAACGGTGACAGCATTCAGTATATTTTTCTTTTCCTGCTGATACCAGGCTGAATCTGAATGAAGTCCGGAGATTACAAATTTATCTTCATGGGTTGGAAGATTGAATTTCACCCGGCTGATCAGATTTTCTTTCCACTGAAGGATATCGCCAACCGGTTCCCAGAAAACCATCCAGGGTGCAGCAATTTTTCCGTTTTTCACCAGAAAGTTCATGTACGGATCAAGAGAAAAAGAGTCAGCCGGCATTTTCAGATCTGGATTGTAGGTTTCTGAAGAAATCAGAATGGATTCCTGAGCAAAAGCATCTGCATCCCAAAGTCCGTTTACGTCTTGGTCAGCATTAAACAAATTGGCATAGGTTTCAACAAGACCAATTTTTAACTGCCTTCTGCGTTCTTCCCGTCCATCGCTTTCAACTGCCCAGATTCTGAACGGAAGTGGAATTATACCCACGCCAGGTTTTCTGGAGGCTCTCAGTCTGCCATTGGCAGGTGAATCAGTTACATTTTGCTTGGTAAATCCGGCCCAGAGGATCATATCCTCTGCGGAGGTTTGCTTAATTGTTGAGGGCTGATAAACCGGCGGAACCTGGGCTTTTGGCACCGGTTTGACTCCAGAAATATACCGGTAAGCCAAACTTGGATTGGTTTTGGTAAATTCGATATCCAGCATTCTCATTTCCTGCTGACGAACTGAAGAAACATACCGTTTGTAGACTGTCGGATAGTCAGAAATCCAAATCCGGGTACCCCCTGAGTCTGTATCTGCCTTTTGATCAACGGGAGCCAATCCTGTCAGGGTTCTCTGCGGACTTAAACTCCACCATTTTGATCCGCCGGTTTCAGTCTGACTGATTATTTTGGTTTGAGGCAACTGAATCCGTACCGTAAAACCATCAACGGGAGTTTGGGTGAAAACATCAGAAAACCACTTTACCGAGTCCAACACAACCGGTCCGGTCATACCATCTCTAAGTCGCCACGATAAATCACCGCTCCAGTTTGGATAAAGGAATTCAACCGGGTAATTTTTCCCGTCCCGTATTTTTCTTTGATTGGTTACCTGAAGCTGAATGACGGGTTTCCCTTCCCCGGAAACACGCTGAACAAACGGAGACGATTCCTGAGAAACGGAGGGGGTTGGTTGTTCAATTTTTCCATGATAAACCACCTGAATCCTGATTTCCTCAGATTCATGGATTGGTTCTTCACCCGTCCAGCCAATGAACCGTCCTTTTCCGTCGAGAAGGGTTCTCAGACCCAATGTATCGAGATACAGAGCTGTCAGCCCAAATTCATACACCGAACCTTCAATAAAACGAAAACCGGTAAAAGCATCTTCAGAAAGCGAAAATGTTAGTCGTCCCGCAGAACTTAAGTATGCTGCCAGATCTTCGGCACTGATTTTTTCAACGGAAAAAAATAAACTGTCGGGTATCAGGTCGTAGTTGATGTAGCTGCAAATACGGTCAAATCCATCCTGAACATCCAGAACTTTTACATTTTTGAAAACCGGATTTTTTACTTCATCCCAACTGCCTGAAATCGTTTCATATTGTCTGAGCCGGTAACCTTTGAAGTTCAGCACATTTCCCAGGGCAGACTCTTTTGTAAACCCGGCCGTTGCTGCCGTTTGAAAAGAGAACTGAATAATTCCGTCAGAAGAAAGGGTTTGTTCAACCGGAGCAGGAGCCGGGAGAGCCACCGGTTGCTTATAAATTTCAGGAACAGCAGACCTCGCAACATCTGCAGCTTTTCTCAGTTCGGCGATACTGTTGAGGTGATCGGTTCCCTGGGCTGCCAGGCAGGCAATCAGGATGGTTTGGGTGTCCCCCGGTTGCATGGTGAAAGGTTCAGAGTTGAGAATCATACGGCGGTCGCCTCCTGCATTATCCCGCCAGCCGGTGTTCAATTCAGGATATCCGCAATACTGAAGATGGGGATTGTCCGTTGGAACCCGACCAATTCCTGTCCAGTAAAAAACCTCTGTGCCATCAAAATTCAATCCTGACTGATAAAATCTACCCATTTCGGTTGTGCTGGGATCAGGATCCATACCCCTGCTTATGACAAAGGATTTAAATGACTTCAGTTTTGAATTACGGAATCCTTTTTTCATTTGGCCATTTACCAAGGACGAATCAAATTTGTTACCCGAATTAATAACCGGCCCTGAGACAAACGCATACCCAGCGGCAGGAGGGTTAGTTCCATAAATTCTGTCATTATTGATTTCTTTATAAACATAAGCCATGAACCTTGTGGTATCGCACCCAACCAAATCGCCCGCTGAACTCCCAAGATCGGGATCAGACCAAACTGAAAAGATGGCATCAGTAATGGGTTTTGGGTTTTTATTAATCAGTTTGTATTCGATAAAAACCGTTTCCCCGAGTGATCCTTTTCTGTTAAAAGAAAAAGCCTTAACCTGCATTTCCAGATTCATTGGTTTTGATCCATTTAGGCGGTAACGTTCATCAGAAAAATTATCGTTTATGACATACCAAATCATCTGATCACCTAAAATACCGGGTTTGTCTCCTTTTTCCGGCTGGTAAAGACCGTTATTGTCTGCATCAATCCAGGGTGCACCAAGGTCAACTGGCCAGTTTTTAATATCCGGGTTTGTTAACCAGGAATCACCCCGGTTCAAGTTATAAACTTTAAATTTTGGATGATCAGGTTCAGCCGGACCAGAATTTGTGATGTTTCCCGGTTGCCATTCCAAAACCCGGAAGGCTGGCGTAATCCAGGCTGTTGACAGCACATCATCAACATACCCAGAGATTGCAAACCCTTGGTTAAACATGAGATGTTTACTGGAATTTTTTGGATACTCGTAAGCCCAGTTCCCGGTTGGATCTTCTAACGATCCATTGTTTTTAAATATGACTTTCAGCCGGTTGGTATCAAGGGCAGCAAACTGTTCGTTTGACGAAGGAGAAAGAGGTTTATAGAGAGATTTCTCTTTATTCTGAGGGAAAAGAAGGGCTGGAATCAGAAGTAAAAGTAAACTGAACTGGAATTTCATTGCATCCCCGGAAAAGATCCTGATGCCAATAATACGAATCTTAATGAAAAAACCCTAAGGGGGAATGCAAGTTATAAGTGACAAGTTATAAGTTATAAGTCGAGTGTAGCGAAGATCCCGAACTAGCTTCGGGGTGACAAGGTAAAATCATTTTCCGTACAGCGTACAGCGCTCCTACTCAAATCCTTTTTTGAAAGTTTCAAATTCAGACTTAAGGGATTCAAGCTCGGATTTCAATGAAGTGACTTCTGCTTCAAGTGACTGAATTCTGGCTTCTGTCTGATCTTTGACTTTCAGCACTTCGGGTTGGTGGGTTGCCAATGCTTCCAGATCAACCGGACCGCAAAGCAGGTGCATCCACCGGTTTTCTTTTTGTCCGGGTTGGCGGGGAAGTTTGATGACAAGCGGTTCTTCACGATTGGCAAAAGTGTTCAGGATGTTTTCAACCGTTTCGAGATCAGCAATAGCTTCCATGCTGGATGACCGGGTTTTGAGTTCACCGGTTGTCTGGGGTCCGCGCAAAAGAAGAAGTCCGATAAGAACCATTTCATTTCCGTCAACTTCAAGGGCCTTTCCGATCACATGACGGAATTTTTCAACCCGGCTTCCGCCACCCATTACTCTTCCGGCAAATCCTTTCACCATCAGAGAATCGAGCACACGAACAACCGTCGGTTCATCGAGTTCCATCACCGGATCCCGGTTTGACTTCTGATTGCAGGCATTCACCAGACTATTCACCGTCAGCGGATAATAATCAGGTGTTGATTTTGATTTTTCGATGAGACTGCCGACAACACGGGCTTCAATTGGAGTAAGAGTGGTCATAGTTTTTAAGTTACAAGTTAAAATAGTTATAAGTTACAAGTCGAACGTAGTGAAGATCCCGAATTCACTTCGGGGTTATAAGGGGCGTCGTACGTTATACGCAAAATGGTTACCGGTTATACCATTCAAAATTTAAAATTAATAATTCAGGTACCCCTGTCGATTTTTTACGGCAGAAATTTTTTCATCAGTTTGACCATTTTTTCCTTGTCGAAGGGTTTGATCAGGAGTGCATCAAAACCAGCATCCAGAATCATGACCTGGGTTTCAAGTGATGAATCTGCTGTCAGGGCAATAATGGGTATCGGAATCTCCTGCATTCTGATCTGGCGGGTTGCTTCGAGGCCATCCATTTCCGGCATGTGAATGTCCATAAAAATCAGATCACACTCAAATTCCGACAAATGGTCAAGTGCTTCAAGTCCGTTCGTTGCTGTTGAGAGTGTCAGTTCGTAAGATTTCAGCAAATGAGAAATCAACTGAATATTCAGCGGACTGTCATCAACAACCAAAACCCGTTTTCCGCTGTAAGGACTTACCAGACTTTTCACTTTTTTCACCAACCCTGATCAAAAACTGTCATATTATCAGTTGTTAAGATCATCTTTCCTAAGTTAAAAGGCAATAGAGTCCGGAATTAATCTATCTTTTTGATGATTGCAGACCCTTCAATGACCACTTTTCCATTCTGATTCAGGCAATTGGTTGAAAGTGAAACAATGTTTTTCTCTGGTTTCAGTTCAATGACTTCAACCACGCAGGTAATTTCATCGCCATAATAAACGGGAAGTTTAAAGTTCATGACCTGATTCATGTAGATTGAACCCACTCCCGGCAATTTTTCTGCAATGGTTCTGGATATGAGGGAGGCAACCAGCATGCCGTGAACAATTGGCTTTTTGAAAATCGTTGTGGCGGCAAACTCTTCTGAAATATGGATGAGATTGTGGTCTCCGCTGAGTTCAGCAAAAGTGAGCACATTTTCTTTAGTGAAGATTTTTTTCAGATCGGCTTTTTGTCCGAGGGTAAGGTCTGAGAATTTCATAGCAGAAGTCCTGACTGTAAATTGAAAACCTCAAGTTCGGAAGATAAACAACAAATAAAAAACCATATTTGGGCCATCTATTTTTATAAACAGCTGAAGGTGCATTGTTACCGCTTGATTTTACAACCATTTGCATTCTTTCATTTGATACCTCCCATTTTTTTCGTTTGTTTAGTAGTTAAGCGTTTTCTAAATTGTCTTTTATTTTTGAAAATGCTTAAAAGTTAGCACATTGTATTGCCCTTTTGAGCATTAACCTCAACTTTTATTTTAATTGGAAAGCATTAATGGTGAAAGGGTACCGGATGGAAGACGGGGGACCCTGGCTGGTGTCAGCCAATACGGAGTTTCCATCCTTTCCGGCGAACCATGTCTTCAGGGTGGCCGGAAAGGTCGTGGATGTTGTTCGAAGGATTAAAGTTTGAAAGTTGAAAATCGGTTCGATTTACAATTGCTTTGTTATGAATATTCTTTTAAACTTGCCTTCGATTCGGGTCCGGTGCTAGCACTTATGTTTAAAATTTTACATTAGAATTACATTGGAACTTTTTTTTAAATTATTAATGTTATACCTTTGTGTTTACCTATAAGTGAACTATCGAATAGTCCAATTCAAGGATTTGTCTGGCAGAAAAGCTAAAATCTATTCTCTCATAGAGAACGATGATGAAATATCGCTTTTTGAAAGATTCGTAAATGAGAACAATGATCAATTTCCTAGTGAAATTGAGGCAATTTATATTCAATTAGAGAAAATGGGAAATATTGTTGGCACTCAAGAGTACTTTTTTAAACATAATGAAGGAAACCTTGGAGACGGCGTTTGTTGTTTAGTTGACAAAACAAAAAACTCTCCAACTTTGCGTTTGTTCTGCTACCGCCATTCAAATATTGCAGTAATTTTGGGAGGGGGTGGACCAAAGTTTGTAAAAAAATATCAAGACGACCCCCTACTTTTAAACTCAGCCAACCAAATAAAGGCTGTTGCAAAAAAAATTCATTCATATATTTTAGAAAATGAGATTTCAATTGATGACAAAGGTGTGATAGCCGGTCAGATTGAATTAGAAGTATAAGAGATAATAATATGAAACCTCAGGTTATAAATTCATCCGTTCTTGATGCAATTAAGAGAAAAATAGATCCTTCCCGTGAATTAAGAATTGAAAAGGCAATGCGCTTTGCAAAAGTTTTAAACGATGCGAGATTGAAAAAAGGATTTTCAAACGTTGATTTAGCTAATGAAATGGGTGTTTCGAAATCATTGGTAACTAGGTGGTTGTCTGGAACGCAAAATTTCACTCTGGAAACAATATTCAAACTAGAAGAAGTCTTGGATGTTGAACTTGTGAACTGTAATGATTGTACAGCCAATTTTTCAAGTACAAAAATTATTATTGATTGGGTTTCCGTTATTTCATCATTACAACAACAAAATCCAATTGGACAACCCAAACAACAAACCATCATTCATGGGTTAGTAACAAGGTTCGGTCAAAGTTCAGAATCTGGAATTGCCTAAAAATATTATGAGTCAAAAAAAACAAAAAGATGGTTTAGAACTAAACTATCGAATTCATGATATTAAAATAATTAGTACTGAAATTGATGACACAGTAGAATTTAAAGAAAATGTTGAGAGTCCAATTGAAGTTCAAATTGGAATTAATCACCATTTTGATTTGAAAACATCCGTTTTTTATTTGTCATTAATTCCTTCTTTTTATATAAATCCAGATTCGGTAAGTCCAAAAAAGTTATTTGAGGTAACCGTTCAGATCGGTTTTTTAGTTAAAGACCTAAAAAACTTCATCGAAGAAATGGAACCTATTTTCCCAAAGGAATTTTGGATAACAATGCTTTCAATTGGAATTGGTTCAACCAGGGGAATGTTGGCTTCAATTTTAAATCAAACCAAATATCGTTCTCTTATTCTACCACCAATTATACCTGAGAATTTGTTTAACAATAATTATCACCTAGTTAATTCAAAAATTAAACAAAAAAAGTAATTTTCCACAATTTTTCCACACACCCACTGAACACCTGAACAGTAATTATTTCTTTCTTAACTTCACTTCCCCCGACAGGAACCTTAACATAGTGGAGTAAGAATGAAAGATCCCCAAATCTTTGCTATTGTTCTGGGTGCAGATTTTCCCAATCTGGACCTGGTGAAGGGAGACACTGTTGTCTTCAAGGTCAGTGATCAATTTGCCTTTGGTGAGCTGGTTTTAGTTAATTCGGATCTCGGGCCGGTTGTAGTTTGTTTCCATTCAAAGCTGCATCAGGAAATTCTCGGTAAAGTTGTACAGGTTAATCGAAGTGTTTGGCGACGTCCCCACAAGCTGATTCTTCGTGAATTTGGAAATACTCAAAGTGAGTCAACCCGGATCCCATCTCTCGCGTCTTAACCTCAGCCCGGTGGACCTTCCCCAAGGTTCACCGGTTTTTTATTTCAAACCTTTCCTTTTTCCCCAAAGTAACTTAGATTTGTTGGGTTCAATCCCGGGCACTCACCGAAAACACTTTTGTTATCAACACTCATTTGCTCGGTATATCTTTGATTATGAGGTTTTTACCTCCGGCAACCTACCAAGTCCCCCGTCACATAATGGGGGCACTACTTCGGATCAACGGCCTGGATTTTTTGGAATTATCGTCCGGGAAGTATCATAAAAAAGGAAGACCGCAATGGAAAAGCCGATTATTTCGCAAATTAAGGACAATTTTAAAGAGTACTATATAATTTGGTGTTCTTTGTTGATTTTTTTCATAATAATAGCCCCCTACTTTTATTTGTTCAGTTTGAAACTTTCACTCACCGGACTTTCTCATTCACAAGAAAAGTGGGGGCAATTTGGAGACTATATTGGAGGAATATTAAATCCAGTCCTTCAATTTATTATCTTATTTATGATTTTAAAAGATCACAAATTAGCCAAAAACCAATTACGGTTTGACGAATCAAAGTTGTACTATGAAAGATTAAATGGATTCTATCGGAAAGTCAAGGCTGCCTTTGATGAATTCAAAATTGCAGTGGTAAGTCTTGATTCTAAAAATAAAAATCGTTTTGAAATTGAAAATTCTGGTCCTTTCAAGTATACTAATTTATTAGATTATTATTACTTTATGGATAGTTTTAGGAAAGAAGACGTTTTCCCCCGGTTTTATTATAGGGGAAAATCAAAAGAGTTTGAAAATATACTTATTTTATTAAATCAGTATGTAGACTATATTAACCCTAGTCTTATGAATCAATATGACCAGAAAATATTTTCGAATGAAATGGAAATTTTTCTGTTGGAGTTAATAAATATCAAAAATCAATTTGATGGTTATGGGACGAGCGATGAAACTCCTTTTGATGCTACAAAATCTGAGTTTACAATTGGTTTCTATAATAGTGTTAAAAATGCAATCGATGAGTTAACTTTAAAACAAAAAATTTTATTGGGAATGAAATTAAAATAAAAAAGGCCCGCATTTCTGCGAGCCTATTCGTATCTTTTCAGATAAAATTGACACTTATACTGACACCTACTTGTCGTAAGTTCAATAAAAACAATGGTCTTTGCGGAGGAGGAGAGATTCGAACTCTCGATACCTTGCGGTATACACACTTTCCAGGCGTGCGCACTAGACCAACTATGCGACTCCTCCGGGATCGGACGAATTTATCGTAAGTCCAATATTTTCAATCTTATGTGGGCCCTGTAGGGCTCGAACCTACGACCAATGGATTATGAGTCCACTGCTCTAACCGACTGAGCTAAGGGCCCGTCGTCGTTTACGAGGAATGCAAAAATAGAAGATTCATCCTCTGAAATCAAGACCGGACGACCTATTCCTTCGCATTTACCGCTTATTTGTCACTTCCAAAAACTGACTCAATTTTAAAATGACGATTCATCCGTCCAGTTTTTTAACTTCCAGGGATCCGTTTTCTTTTGCCGGATGAGTTCAAACCGGGCGTTTCCTTCCCCCTGTATGATATCCACAGAAGAAAAAACAACCCTCAGTCGGAAGGCCCGTGAAACCGTCGCTGAAAGTGAATCAATCCGGTATTCCCGGTAAAAATTCCAGTCAAGCTCTAACTGGCTGGCATTTAAAAACAGGCCATAGGTTGTGCGCATATCCTGTTCTCTTCCCCAGAACTCATTGGTTCCACGATCATAATCATAATAGGAAAAGGTAAAGGAAGGATCTAAAAGTTTTCCGTAAAGAGATGTGTCTTTAAATTGATAGGCGGATTTAAAGGTTTCAAAAAAGCCATCAATTGTTATGGCGTTCAAACCTGACTGCTTGCCAACTTCTTTCTCATCGGCAAGTCTTGGTGCAAATGGGTTATGACATCCCATTAAAACGAAGAACAAGAGCAGCGGCAGAACACTAACCTTCATCCAAATCCTCCCGGAAGTTCACATTTCGGAAATGGGCGGAAAAAACAGCCGGAATTTGCAGAGTTTCAGTGGGAAGCCTGGATAACCAGGTTTTGACTGAAAAAGGAGCCGGGTCACTCATGGCATCACGGGCAAAGGAAACCAAACTTTCAGGAATGAAAATGTGAAGATAATGATGATTTCCGTCCTGCGTTTCAGGAATCAGAATCGTGTTCGGAGTTAACCGTGTATGTGAAAGGTAGAATTCCAATCCATCAGCCGTAATGTAGGGCATGTCTCCTGCAAGCAGAAAGCGATCACCAGCATACTCATCACCCAGAGCCGAGGCAATTCCCTTCAGCGGTCCATTTAATCCTTCAGAATCAGCCAAAGCAATCAACCCGAACCCTGACATAAGCTCAGGTTTTCCACAAAGTACAACCGATTCAGAAATCCGGTTAACTTTATCAATAACTGAGGAAAGCATAGCTTTGCCGTTTACTTCTGCCAGAAGTTTATTTTCGCCGAACCGGGTTGAAGCACCACCTGTGAGGATATAGGTTTTCATTTCAGATTTTGCTTTTTCCTTCAGATTTCCACATCAGATGAACAAAGTCAGACGTAATTTCTCTTGGATTTTTTCCGGATAAAATCTGCATCACTGCAGTCTGGTAACTCAGTTCATATCCTTCACTTTTTACCAGTTCAAGTGTTTCAAGAACATCACCAAAAAGATCAGCAGGAGACTTTTTAAACTTTCCGGGGTTGGCACCCAGTTCAGCTTGGGCAGAGCTGAAGAACATATCAATATCATCCCAGGTTTGGGTAATGCCCGATTTATTATATCGTGAAGCCAGTTCCAGCAATTTCAATGTAGGGAAATCATGGCTCTGAAGCTGGTAAAAACGACCCAATGTCATGTCAATTCCGCTTTTCCGGATGTAAACCAACGGACGGACGGCCAGAACCCAAAGCAGGGCAAATAAAACAAGAAGCACAAAAACCAAAATCCAGATCAGCATGAAACCATCCCTTTTTTAATGTAAACATAGGAAATGGGGGGAGAAAATGACAGAAAGAAGTCAGAAGACAGGAGTCAGAAGCCGGAAAAAAGTACAGAAAACTGCAAAAAAATACAATAAAAACAGGTTGTTACCATACTGACTTCTGTTTACTGTCTTCTGACTTCTTGAATAAAAAAAAGGCTGGTCCCATTCGGAACCAGCCTTTTCATCAAATCAAAAACGGAATGATTATTTGGTCAGAATCATCCGGGCACTCTTGCTGCCAGTCGGTGTATCAAGCTTGTAGATGTAAACACCTGAAGCCATACCTGAAGCATCAAAGGACTTGGAGTTCGTTCCCATAGGCATCACTTCATCAGCGAGAACCTGAACTTGTTGTCCGAGCATGTTGTAAATCGTCAGTTTCACGTGCATTTCAGAAGGAATACTGAAAGCAATTGTGGTTGACGGGTTGAACGGATTCGGATAGTTTTGGTTCAATTCAATAGAAGTTGGGATTTCAGTTTCCTCAACACCTTCTACAAACTCATCGCCTTCTTTCGGATAACTTGCAACGGCAACAACTCTTGGTGCAGTATAGCTCATTTTAACCCAAACTTTTTGAGTCGGATTTGCAGTATTATTATTGCGAACCTTAACCATATAATACCCGGTTGTTGTTGGGGTATAGGTAGTTGTAAGGGTTGCTGTAGAACCGGTTACCGTTTTGAGGATCGAAGAACCTGTTGAATTATAAATCTGAATAGCAATGTTCTTCGGTGTAGCTGTAAGTTGCTGATAAACGGTAATGGTAATGGTCTTGTTTGCCTCGCTGAAAACACGGCCAACTGTTCTAAGGGCATTTGAACTTGCTGGAAGAGCTCCACCTTGTTTCAGTGAAGAAGCATGGCTGTCACCAAGATCATTTGCCATTTCCCATTCCTGGGTGGTAACGTTGGTCGGAGGAGCAAATCCACCGGTTACACCAGCAGGAGCCCAAACGGTATATCCACGACGGATGTTGGTTCCGTTGCAGGGCGGAATCCAGAAAGTTGCTTGTCCGGAACCATTGGTCCAGATGTCATTTGAGTTGGCACCTGAATAATCATGAAGCTGACGGTTTGCACCAAAGTTGGTTTGAACGGTTACGGTTTGTCCGGTTGTCCAGTTATCGGTGATACCGATGATGGCACGGCCTGAACGTTCAATCACGAGTGCATCCTGAGCCTGATATCTTACATTGTAAGCACCAGCTTTGAAATTGAGTTTTTGGTGACACCAGATCAGGTTAGCCAGATAATCACGAACCTGAAGATTGGTTGTGCTGGTTGGGCGGTGGCTGAAACGTGTGGTTGTGTTCATTTTGAACAAATCTTCAAAGAAAATTTGTGGTGAACCATCAACAGACATTGCAACAGCATAAGCAGCCTGAATACGGCCGTCATCCGGGTGGATGTGAGCTACGAGTTCATTGCCGGTATCCCAGCTGGTATATTCGCCGGTGGTTGCATTAAATCCGTTCGGACGGAAAGAATCGTGGTTGTTCACGAAAGGAACGGTGCGGTAACGATTTCCTTGTTGCTGACCAGGGATAGAACCCATGTCAAAGTATCCGTTTCCGGTTACCATTCCATAGATAGCGCCACGGAGAGCAAAGTCAAAGGTTCCCATCATATCTTCAGAACCGCCGTTTGAATACTTTACATCGTTGATATAGGTATCCAATTCGGAAGCAGAGCCCACATATTCACCAACGTTAAACATATTGGCGCCACCGCTAGCCCAGCCGGCGTTATATTTTGCATTGTAGCTTAAATCTTGTTGAATGTAATGAGGGAAGTGCTTCACTGCATCCCAACGGAAACCATCAACACCAGTTTGTTTTTTCATCCACACGATCCAGTTACGGGCTTCTGTGCGGTTGTAATCAAGATACTGAGCGGGGTTTGTAGTTGCATTGCTTGAAGGTCCGTATGAACGGCCATCTTCGTAGGAAAGATCTGGTCCCCAGCCACCTTGAGCCCAGTTACCGGAAGTGGTATTGGTCCACATGTTAGGATGGAAGTTGGTATAGTTTTTTGACCAGCGGCCGTTTCTTGCCCAATATTCAGTTGCATTTTCTGCATTCACATTTCCAGGGACAGATGCAGCAGGAACTGGTTTTGAATAACTTGCATAACGGAAGGTTTTATATCCGCTTTCGTTTCTCATTGAATAGGAAGGTTCAGGATCCTGGCCGCCCTGACCATTTGCAGAACCGGCATCACTCACGTGGTTTAAAACCACATCCTGAATTACGCCCATTCCGTTAGCTTTCATAACAGCGATCATGCGAAGGTATTTGTCCTTTGTACCAAAACGGGTTGTGGTCGAACCCTTTTGGAATTTGTCACCCAGGTCATAGTGATCAAATGGAGAATAACCAACCATATTGGTTCCGGCATTTTTGCTGGCGGGTGGAACCCAAACCAGATCAATACCCATATCCCGAAGGCGCGGAGCGAGTTCGGTCAGGTAATCAGAATAGGAATTAGAATAATTATTATTCCAGTAATTCCACCAGAAGCCCTGAATAACAACTTTACCATTCCAGGGGTTTTGGGCGAAGCCCAGAACGCTGACGAAGGCAAACATCACGACCAACAACAATTTTTTCATGGACAAAAAACCTTTCTTCATGGTTTGAAGGAGAAAACGTGAAAATGTAAACGAATGAACGTCAAGAAAAGAGATTGCGATTTTGAAAGGTGGAAGCTCCGAAACCGGAAGCGCTTCCAATTTGATTGCGATATGAAGGTAACAGGATTTTACTTTTTTGTCAAGATGTAAGATGGAAGGGCTTTCGCTGTGACCTCGGTTTACATTTCGTGACATCCTTAATTTATTGGCACTTAAGTCATTAATTAGTTTTTTAAAATCTGGTGTCATTTTGTGATAATGGTCACAAAGTGGTTAAATATTGAAAATATTTATCTTCGAACCGCTTCCATTAAAGCGACCGCTAAGGCCCAAAGACGCTAAGAAAATACAGGAAGAGGATTCGGAGGAATGGGACAATTGGTTTTAGGAAGGAATAGCAGTTTCTAACTCACAGGGCACCTCTAACTCAAAATAATTTAGAATTTTGAGTTTTGTTTGAATCAGGATTTTATAAAAAACCGAATTGGCATTCCTTAGCGCCTTTGGGGCTTTGCGGTCGCCCCCATACCGCTCAGGTTATAGACCACAATACCGGATATCGCAAGTGCACCACCCAGGTAAACCCAGAAACCCAGAATTTCGCCTGCGAAAAAGTATCCCACAATGACAGCAACAATCGGGGTAAGAAAGGCAGAAAGCGATAAGGTCACCGCCTGAACTTTACTCAGCAGCCACCAGTAAATCCCGAAAACAATCACACTGCCAACAACCGTCAGATATAAGGTTGCCAAAACTCCGGTCAGTGTCAGATGAACGATCCAGGTTTCGGTAAAAGCACTCCAGATCAGCAGAACCAATCCGCCAATTCCCATCCCAAGAAAGTTCAGCATCGACGAAGACAAATTTATTCCCCACTTCTTTATATAGATGAGGTTGGATGCCTGGGCAATTGCACTCAGAATAATCAGAACCATTCCAAACAGGTAATCGGGTGCAAACCCGGTGAGCTTATGTCCGAAAATTAAAAGGATCCCCGTAAAGCCCAGAATCATGCCTGCAATTTTAAGTGGAGTGAAAGTCGTTTCCTTCAGAATAAGAAAGCTGCCAATTGCCACCCAAAACGGATACGTGGTAAATAATATTGAGGCAAGTGCGCTGGGGATGAACTGCTGACCGATATAAACCATTCCGTAAGCAAGTCCGAAACCCAGAACGCCGAGCATGGTCACCACTTTCCACTCGTTTTTCGATTCGGGAAACCGGTCTTTTCCTATATATAGAATAGGGATGTAAATCAGAGCAGCCAAAAGAAACCGAATTGAAGAACCGAGTAAGGGAGGAAAACTCTCATATCCCCAGGTGATGGCCAGCCAGGTTGAACCCCAGATTGTACATATTGCGATAAATCCCAAAATGATTTTGAACATGACAAACACCTATTCTAAAGACCCAAAAGGAAAACAAGAATTAAATCAAACAAAAAAATGAAAATACCTGATTCAGAACCGTATCAAAAACCGAATTCCAACATTCAGATTCCGGCGATCCGGTTTTGAATTTAAATGTAAATTTTTCACACTTATACTTCATTTAAATCAAAGACTATGATCAGAAACAAACTACTGCTATTTGCAAGAAAAACGGGACTCATTTCCTACCTGGAACGAATTGCTCCGGCAATTTCTTTCATCAGGCACCTGCCAAATAATTTAAACCAGAACGTCCCCAAAGTCCCCGTAACATTATTATTTGAATGTTTCGGAAAAGTTGACTTCACCCGGTTTGATGAAAGCGGAAAATTGGCCGCCTTAAATCTTGCTGCTTTGGTTAACCGGCATGTTTCTCCAACTTCAATTCTGGATATCGGGTGCGGACTCGGCCGGGTTTCAACCAAACTTTCCGGGTTGTATCCGGGTGCAACGATCACCGGGTGTGATGTGATTGAAGAAATGATCACCTCCAACCAAAAACGGCATCCCGGTATGAAATGGATTCCCGTTAAGGTTAACCAGCCCATTCCTGTTCCTGATGCTTCAATTGATCTTGCTTTTGCACTGTCGGTTATAACCCATCTTTCTGAAGAAAGTATCAACACCCTGTTTTCTGATGTGAACAGGATTCTCAGCAAAGACGGTGTTTTTCTGTTTACCACCATTGGTCAATTTTATGCGGACATCAAACTTGTCGATCATGAACTGTCTGATTTCAATTCCGGGAAGCCCGTTTACCGTGGCAATGTTCCCAACACAAGCCGCCTGTTTACTTCTTATCACCCAGACAGTTACATGAAAAAATTGCTTGCACCTTTCTTTACCGTTCTGGATGAACAGGAAGGAGCAGACTTGCAGCTCGCCGGCAGTCAAAAAATCTGGATCGTGAGAAAGAAATGACTATCTTTCTTTTACAAAAATTAGTTTGGGTACTTCAATGACAACAACAGTAACTGAAATCGATGCCTTCACCGGTGGTCGTTTTGGCGGAAATCCGGCCGGAGTTTGCCTGCCACCTTCAAAGCTATCTGACACCGACATGCAATCCATTGCCGCCCAGATGAATTTATCAGAAACGGCGTTTCTATTTGCCGAAAAGGATGGCTTCCGGATCAGGTGGTTTACGCCAAAAACTGAAGTCAGACTTTGCGGACACGCAACCCTGGCCAGCGCCTTCTTTCTTTGGGATTCCAAAATCGTGCCCGGCAACCGGATTAGCTTTCATTCTCTTTCGGGCGTTCTTTCTGCTGACCGGAACGGTGATAAAATCAGTTTGAATTTTCCGGCGAAACCTTCTTATACTGAAGATTTTCACAAAGAGATCAAATCTGCTTTTGGGATAAAACCCATTTTCACCGGGAAAAGTGAATTTGATTATCTGATTGAATTTGCTGATGAAGCGGCAATAAAAAACCTGAAACCTGATTTCAAAAAAATAGAAACCATTCAGGCCAGAGGAATCATTGTAACCGCAAGAAGTGCCAGTCCGGATTATGATTTTGTTTCACGGTTTTTTGCTCCGGCTGTTGGTGTGAATGAAGATCCGGTTACCGGTTCTGCCCATTGCACGCTGGCACCTTACTGGTCTGCCAAAACAGGAAAAATAAAAATGACCGGATTCCAGGCCTCAGAACGGGGTGGCGTTGTTGAAGTTGAACTGAAAAATGGCCGTGTGTTACTTACCGGTGAAGCTGAAAAAGTCAGAACGCTTTCAGTTGAAAATGGGGTAGTGAAGTTTTAAGTGAGGGTAAACACATTTTCTGGGCTCTGTTACTGATTGTCTCAGATAGAAATAGCATATA
>Ga0209460_1000592_pt1 | contig 31186 bp, 31 predicted proteins | sample EBPBio132013_DNA_FD_185868 | JGI IMG/M metagenome (GOLD analysis project Ga0209460, IMG submission 185868) | Wastewater treatment Type I Accumulibacter community from EBPR Bioreactor in Madison, WI, USA - Reactor 2_5/13/2013_ DNA (SPAdes)... | ecosystem: Engineered > Bioreactor > EBPR >... | reverse complement strand
GCGCCGAGACCAAAACCACGTGACAGGCATCATCACCGCTGTTACCGACCTGACGCTCCAAAAGAAAACTGAGGCAGCGCTTCAGCACAGCGAAGCACGGTTACGCACCATCATCAATAACCTGCCGTTTGACCTGTGGGTACAAGATGTGGAGGGGCGCTGCATCCTGCAAACGCCGGAGTCGATACGTTTGTGGGGGAACGTGCAGGGGAAAAAGACTGAGGAAATCGCAGTGTCACTCGATGTATTGCAGCGCTGGCGGGATATGAACATGCAGGTATTCGCGGGCAATACACTGCGCGGTAATGTCGTTTATGACACCAATGGTCAATCCCATAATTATTACTACATCAGCTCACCCATCCGGGATGCTGATCTCACGCATATCGGCATTATGGGGATTAATATCGACATCACCGAACAAGTGGCGGCACAACGGGCGCTGCAAGAGAGTGAAGGTCACTCCAAGACTTTCCTAGAGCGGCTCAAAGATTTGCAGGACATCACGATTGAATTGACGCAAATTGATGATTTTGATGCTTTTACCCGCCGTGCGATTGAACTGGGTCGCAGCCGTTTGAAGTTCGAGCGTATCGGGCTGTGGCTTATCGATGCGGATAACCCTGCGTATACCGTCGGTACTTTCGGGACGCATGAGGATGGTTCGGTTCGTGATGAACGCGGTGTTCGTGCGCCGTCCAGCCAAATCCTGCCGCAGTTGGTCAACTTGTTCCAGATCAACGATCAGAAACTATACTACAAACCCGAAACAGAACTTCTCAATGAATATTCAGAGTCTGTGGGAACCGGCTGGTCGGCGATGGGCTATTTGAGTGACGGTCGCCAAATTATCGGTGGGTTGGCTGCGGATAATTACTTCACACGGGAACCAGTCCATTCAAACCAGCTTGAACTGCTGGCGCTGTATGCGAACGCGCTGGGGCATATCTGCGTGTTGAAACGCGCTCAAGCCAAGTTGCAGGAAAGTGAAGCCCGCTTCCGGTCGGTGTTTGTTGGGGCAAACGTGGGTATCGCGCTGGCGGATGTTCAAGGACATTTGATTTCGATCAATCCCGCGCTTGAACAGTTGCTTGGCTATTCGGCTGAGGAATGCAGCCGGATGACGTTTACGGAAATCACTTACCCGGACGATCAGGATGATAACCTTGACCAATTTACTCGATTGCTCAAAGGGGAGATCAATTTTTACCAGCTTGAGAAACGTTACATCCGCAAAGATGGCGCATTGGTTTGGGTGCGGTTGAATGTGGCTCCGTATCCCCATGAAGGGGAAGCCAATACCCTTGCGATCATTGAGAACATTGATGCGCGTAAGCAAGCCGAAGCGGAACTGCAACATTTGACAGCCAGCCTTGAGCAGCGGGTGACTGACCGGACGGCGGAACTGCGAACCGCGAATGAACGGCTGACTGAACTCGACCGTTTGAAAACCAAGTTTATCGCCGATGTGACACACGAATTACGCACGCCGCTGACGGTTCTTAAGACACGGGCTTACCTGCTGCAACACAGCCCGCCGGAAAAGCACGCCGGGCATCTTATCGCGCTGACCGAACAGCTTGAACGGCTGACCAACTTCGTGAATGCCACGCTCGATCTTTCACGGCTGGAATTGGGGCAAGATCGCATCGCTTTCGGGCCGATTGATTTGAACAATGTGGTTCAGCAAGTCGTTGGGGCGCTGCATCCCCGCGCCGAGATTGCAGGTTTGCAGATGACGTTCCATGCGGGTTCTATTCCCAACGTTAGCGGTGAATTCAACCAATTGGCGCAGGTGGTGACCAACCTTGTTGCGAACGCGATCAACTACACCTCTAACGGCAGTATTACCGTGACTACCGGATTCGATGCGACAAAGGGCGAAGTCAGCCTGCGGGTTGAGGATACGGGAATGGGCATTAGCGAGGCCGATATTCCACATCTGTTCACCCGTTTCTATCGGGGTGAAAAGGCGGGGCAGAGCAATATCCCCGGCACAGGGTTGGGGTTGAGCATCGTTAAAGAGATTGTTGATTTACACCGAGGGCGTATTGCCGTCGAAAGTCAGATCGGTAAGGGAACGACCTTTACGGTGTATCTGCCCACGCCGAAGCTGGAATAACCGGTTACGACCCGACAAAGCTGAGTATGGCAACATTCTCATCACAGCCTGCGCGGGTTGTGACGCTGTATTCCGGTGACAATGGCTGGCTTTGTGGGTCGAGCAGTTGAACGGTAAAGGTCTGTTCCTGCGCTGTTCCGTTAATGAACAACTCGAACCCGCCCGCACCAAACGTTAGTGCCGCGCCGCTAAATACCGTTTCATCCAAACCATTACCGCTGATGTGAACGCGATAGCCGTCGAGGGCTGTCCCACTGCTATCGGTAACCGTACCGGCGATGCTTGACCAATTGCAGCCTTCAGTGTTGGCGTTGGGTGCGTAGATGGGCTGCGACGGTACGAGCGCAAATGCGAACGCGCCCGCTTCTGCTGACGGTGCAGCCTCTATCGCTATGGGCGTGAAGGTGGCGGTCGGGGCGGCTGTACCCTCGGCAGTCGCGGTTGGTGGTAAGAAGGTTGCTGTGATGACGATGGGCAGCGGTGTGAAGGGCGGAAACGGGTTCAGCGGCGTGTACGGATCACGCGCGATGATCGCGACCAGCGCACCCATGCCAATTGTTGCTAGCAGAAACACGATTGTGAGGAGGTTGGCTAGGATATGTTTCCCGCCGGAAGTTGGAGCGGGACGTGAGGGGTTAGCCACCCGTTTGGGCTGAACAGCTTTGGGCGGTACTGGAACGGGCGGCGGCTCGACCAACTCAGCCAGTACAGGCTCCGGCAGTTCCGATTCCGGCGCAGGCGTTATATCGGCAGCCGCGTCGGGGGCGATGTCGTCTTCTATTGGGAAAAGCGGGCCGCGTGGATCGAGCGACTTTTTACGGTCTTTCCGCCCGAAGCGCCGCACCCCGCCAGTTGATTGTTCTTCACTCATGCTTTAGGTTGCGCGTGTTTGAATAAAGTTGACTACGGCGACGTTCCGCGCACAATCTGAAGGGAAAGTGACCGGGATACGATCCGAAACGACTGTACCGCCGGGACTCATCAATTCCACGTAATAGCTTTGGGCGCTGATCTTATTATCAACCGGCACTTCCCAACCTCCGGGGCCATACAGCGAATTACTACCACTGTCGACGATGCGGTCGAAGTTGGTGCCGAAGACATGGATTTTGAGGCCATCAAGCGGTATGCCTTCGGTATTGAATACCTGACCTCCTAAACCTTGCCACGCGCAACCTGCTGAATTGCCATAGTTCTGTGTGAGGACGACCTGACCCTGACGCAGCTCGAACAGGTATGGGTTCTGGGTGGGCGCGAGGGTCGGTGTCGGGCCGGTGGGGGTTTCGGTCGGCAGCGGTGTTGGGCTAACGGACGGTGTTGGTGTAACCGTAGGCGGTTCAGTTGGCCTCGGTGTATCGGTGATGGTTGAGGTTGGCGGCGCAATCGATGCTGTTGCTGTTGGTGAAAGTGTCGTTGTTGGCGTGAGGGTATCCGTAGGCGTAAAGGTAAAGGTCGGCGGTAAGCCGGTCGTCGGGATGGGTGTTGGGGTCAATGATGGCAGCGCGGCGACTGTTGGTACGCTGCCGACCTCCTGCTGTCTTTCGACCGGTGGGCCAGCCAAGCGGCTGATGACAAACACAATCACCAGAATGGTCAGCGCCAAAAAGACCAAGCTGATGACGTTGTATATACTTGCTTTACCGTCGCCCATCCCAACCCCCGTCTAGTTAGGCAACTGCCGGACCCAGCAGCCGCGTGATAACCCATATGATTGTTAAAAGAGACAAAACCAGAAAGAAAATGCTGATGGCATTGTAGATGCGGTTCTGCCTCATAGCCCAATCCTTTAGTGTTTAGTTAATTATCAAGTGTACCGTTCAATCACCGCTGTGTACATTAATGGTTGCAACCAACTGTCAAAGCGGTTTTGGGCAATCGTAACTCGCCGGTCTGCTTCAACTGGTAAATCGGCGAATTCGATGACCTGAATAACATGATACCCTAATTCTGTGGCGATTGGCCCAGCAATTTGCCCGACTTGCAGCGAGAAGGCGGTTTGCGCCAACTGCGGGGTCAGGAGTTCATCGGCTGTAAACCAGTCGAGGTCGCCACCGCGCGAACGGGTGGTTTCATCCTGCGAGTACTGGGAAGCGAGCGCCGCGAAGTCTTCCCCCGCGCCCAAGCGATCAAGGATGCTTTTCGCGTCGGTTTCGGTACGCATCAGGATATGCCGTGCATGAACCTGTTTGACGTTGCCTTCAAGGTCACTGGTGAGTGTATCGCGCACGCGGTTATTCGTCAGTACGACTTTTAGGGCATAGGGGAATTCTTCGGCTGTGTAGTTGTTCATCGTCAACCATTCGTTCCAGCTTGCTTCACCGCCTGCGGCGGCGATTTGGGAGTCGAGTTCGGCTTTGACTTCTTCATCCGAAACGGCGATGTTTTGGGCGGCTGCCCCTTGCAAGATGATACGTTCCTCGATCAACTGGTTCAGGACATCGCTGCCGAGGGCTTCTGGCGAGGCTGCATCAACGGTTTGTTGAGAGCGTGCTAATGCCCGATCAAACTCACTCTGGGTAATCGGTTCACCGTTGACACGGGCGACCAGTTTTTCGCCGGTTTCATCGGTCGGTTGTACGCCGACGGTGGGTTGAACCCGTACAACGGGGGTCGGGGCGCTCGGAGGGTTGGTGGGATTGTCTGCTGCGGGAGCGCCACCACAACCTGCTAATCCGAGGAGCAGGGCGATAGCTGCGGTTTTTCTCAAAATGGTCAAAACAACTTGTCCTTCAATGGTGGGCATTTCATCTTATTCAGGCAAGACTTTATTATGCTCTCACACGGCATTTGCGGCAAGTCTAGCCTGAGACTTCCCTTATACATCCAAAGAGCATGTATCAGGTAAAATAACGTGGGGCGACGTTTACGCTGCCTCATGGATACGCTTGACCCGCGTTATCCCACCGCTTAACGGAATTTGACATGTGCTTATGGTAAAATCCGCCGTATGAAGTTGAAAACCATTATTCCTCTCATCGTCCTTCTGGGTGCCTTGCTGATGCTGGCTGCGGCCTGTAATTTGTCGACCAACCCGGAACCGCCGACTCTGGTGCCACGGATGACCGATACCCCATTACCGACTATTTCGGTGGCGACCCCCATACCGGTAGCACCGCCGGTTCAACCAGATCAGTCTTCTAGTAACGCTAATCCACAGACGGCCAAACTCGCGATGAACGCGCTGCTCGACCAAGTGGATGTTGACCGGCTGTTCCTGCATATTAGCGCCCTTGAAGGGATGGGGACGCGGCACGTTAACTCACCAGATTTGCCGAACTCCGGCGCGGCGGCTTCGTACCGTTATGTACGAGGACAGTTTGACGCAATCGCCACGAAGTCACAGGGGCGTTTTTCGGTGATCGATCAACCGTTTGCGGTGAATTGGGCGGGTATCGAAACTGTTCAGCGCAACGTTATCGGTATTATTTCAGGCAGTGAAACGGGCGGCGGGATTATCCTGATCGGCGCACATTACGACAGCATTTCGATTGACCCGAACGACTCGATGTACCCCGCGCCCGGCGCGAATGATAACGCTTCGGGGGTATCCGCACTGATTGAGATGGCGAATATTCTATCGCAGACTTCACACCGCGCGACCATCGTGTTTGTGGCGTTCGCGGCGGAAGAAGTGGGGCGTATGGGGAGCAGGGCGTTTGTCAACGAATACCGGACTATTATCCCTCCGAACTATATGTTTAACATGGACATCATCGGCAGCAGCAGCGGCCCGAATGGTCAGGTGGTTGATAACCAGATGCGGATTTTCTCGGCAGGGCCGGAAACGTCGCCCTCTCGGCAGTTGGCGCGGGCGGTTTATTGGATTGACTTTACGATGACACCCGATATGCAGATCGTCCTACAAGACGGAGAAGACCGTATCGGGCGGTACAGCGACCATATGTCCTTCACCGAAGCTGGTTTCCCTGCTATCCGGTTTATCGAGTCGCAGGAAGATCGGGGGCGGCAGCACACGCCTGCGGATGTGATCGGCGATATACAGGCAACATACCTGCGGCGTACTACGCAGTCGATTCTGGCAGCGGTGACGGTGATGGCGGACGGTCTGCCACCCCCGCGCGACATCGTGCTGCGGTCGGGCGAGGGGACGAAGCGCACGTTGGTGTGGGAGCCGATCCCCGGCGCGACCGGTTACAAGATTGGGTTGCGCGACCCCGGCTCACTCATCATCAACCGCGAATTCCCGTGGAATACGAACAGCGTGGAGTGGGATGGGTTTTACCCGCAGGTGGCAGCGGGATTGGTGATTTCGACCATCGACGAGAACGGGATGATGGGGCCGCCTTCGGCTGAGTTTGTCATACCCCCGTAAGATGTACAATGTTCACAAATTGCAAAATATCCGCCGAATTGTCTGGCGGGAAGCTCGGCTACATCCGCTGAAGTGACATTTTGTGGCGGCGGCAGTGAGGGAGGGCGGCGCTGAAATGACACAAAACGGCGGATTGCTCTCGTGTCACCGCCGCCACAGGCAGTTCGGCGGATGCGAGGGAGTGAACCGTCGAATATGCAAAAGCCAATGCAATACATTTTTACCACAAAGGCACAAAGAACACAGAGAAAAAGCAAGAGCATTAAACCGCCAAGTCGCCAAGAGTAGTTTTAAGTTTCAAGTGGCAAGTTACAAGTGAAAAGCAAATTCATTTTTAACCGCCAAGTCGCCGAGAAAAGACAGAGAAAACATTTTTACCACCGAGACATAGAGGGCAGAGAGCGTACAGTAATATTGTAGCACAAAAATTCTGATTTGTGCGTTAGAATATTCGGTCATGCCCTGCTAGAGAGTTGGTAAGCGAGAAGATTATCAGCGAGTTCTCACTCGAAACAATAACTACCAACTCTTTAGAGGTGCATCACCGAATATTCAAACCTTTGAGGGTTAGGGATGGTGATGAACAAATAAAAATGCCGCTGGGTTATCCAACGGCATTTTGTTTGAAGTATCGCGTGAGACTTAGGATTCGAGGCCGAGGGCGCTGGCGGTGCAGCCCGGCTGGAAGGTGAAGCTGTAAATCTTGCTGCCGTCGAGCGTCGGACCAAAGGCGACCAACGCGCCATCTTTGGTGGCGACGAGGACATCACCTAAGCCTGTGTCAATCGTCACGGTATCCAAGCTGGCTTTGGCTGCGGCAACCGCATTATTCACCGCGTCGAAGTCAACGACGAAAGCGGTGGGGTAGCTGCCATCAGCCTGTACGTCGATGATGGAAATTTGTTCGCCGACTTTGCAGTAGACGACCAGCGGCGCGGCTAAATCAAAGGCGTTGAGGCGACCGTCTTGAATGCCGCCAACCGAGTTGAGTGTGACGATAATCGAGCCGCCACCAGTGCCGCCGCCCCCGCCGCCCCCACCACCGATGGTAGTGAAGATGGCGACAAGCTGCTCGAAGTTCGTCCACGTATAGGTGATACCGCCGAACGTAACCGTACCGCCTGCGGGTGACAGCCCCGCGAGGATGGCCGCTGCGGCTGCGCCTTCGTCAGGGTCGTTAAACTTAAATTCGAGTGTATCCGTGCCGTCGCCGCCATCAATGACATTACCGACAAGCGCACCGTCGCCCACGGTTACTTTATCATTACCATCGCCCATCAAAATGTCATTACCGACACTGGACGTATCACCGAGGGTTACGGTGTCGTTGCCACCATCTCCTTCGATATTGTTGCCAACGCTGCCGTTGTTGGTAATGGTATCGTTGCCGCCGGGGCCACTGCCGGAGTCGCCACGAATATCGGTTCCAACGCTGCCGTTGTTGATAATGGTGTCATTCCCACCGGCACCGCCGCCGAGCATTGAGTCATCGTTGCCATCACCTTCGATGTAACCGGTCACGGTCGCATTGTTGATAATGGTATCGTCGCCATTCGGGGCGGTTGTATTGTTGGTTTCGTCACCCAAAATGTCGCCGACTGTGCCGTTGTTGGTGATGTGGTCATCGCCGGGATTACCTGTTGAAAAGTCGCCGGCAATCGAAACTGTTACCGTGCCATTATTCACAATGGTATCGTTGCCACCGGGACCCGCGCCTTCGACATCGCCACCGGTCGCCGCGCCGTCGGCATCTACGTAGGTTACGGTTACACCTGTGCCGATGGTGATGGTGTCGTCGCCCAAGTCGCCATCCGCCTGATTATCCGGTGTGCCGGGGGTGGTGGTGCAGTTGATGGTGTCGCTGCCGGTCGTGCCGTCACAATCACCCGGCTGTGCCATTACGATGCCACCGGCTGCTATGGTCAAACTTAAAACAAAAATACCTGCTGCCCAACGGTATTGTTTCATAGAAATATCCTTCATGCCAAATAAGACTCCTGTCAGTATATCAGAATTGCCGAAGTACCTTGCAGTTTCATAAAAGAATTTCGTGTTATTGGATGATAAGTGAAAATATTCTAACAATTGGGGGAGAAAGAACCCCCTCCGTCGCTGACGCGACACCTTCCCCGTAAACGAGGGAGGGAAAGATACACGGGAGGGTCACAGACCCTCCCCTACGAAAAAGATGAGGGGTGGGTGATGGTACGGACACAGCAAGGCGTGTTTAATAATTAGGAAAACAAGGGCGCACGACCGTCAGCCCTACAACATGATAGGTGATCGGTTAGTCACCGGCGGCGGCTTGGGTGCTGAAGACGACCAAGTTGTTCTGGGCGTTCGGGGTGCGGACACCATAATGGTAGACCAGCGCCGCCAAGAGACCGCAGACGAGCGACACAATGAAGGTTCCGGCGAAACCAACTCCATCGGCCAACGCGCCGCCGATGAAGGGGGCGAGCAGGGCAAAGGGGGAAATCAAGGTGTTGGCGAGGCCGATATACATGGGTTTTTCGCTGACCTTGCCAAACTCCTGCGTGAAGGTCATGGTGACTGTCCATGTGCTTGAGTCGGCGAAGCCTGCCAGCGTGTAGATGACGTAGAACCAGCCGATGGTGGGAGCGCTGATGGCGAGGGCGGCACTGAGACTCATGATGATGCCGCCCAGGACGAGCATCAAGCGGTGTCCCCAACGATCACCCATCCAACCCATGAGCGGGCTGGCGACTGTTTTGGAGAGCAGCAGTACACCCGTGAGGATACCGGCGGTGGCTTCGTCCATGCCGAAGTGTTTGACGGCATAAACGGTGTAAAACGCGAGCGCCATGTTCCCGAACTGCGACAGGACACGTCCGGTTAAGAACCAGCGGAAGTTGGTATCCTGACGCAAAATCGCCAGCATCTTGTGCCAGCCGGGGGAGGCGGCTTTCGATTGTTCGGCAGTGGTTTCTTCCTCAAGTTCATGGTGCGGTTCGTGTGTGATCGCCAAAAAGAACATCGATAAGAACACGGCGATACTGCCGAGGAAGAAACACAGAACGTAGCCATGTGGAAAGGCGAGGTTGGTGAGAATGAAACCGGCGGCAACCGCGCCGATGGCGGCCATTAAGTTGGCGACACCGGACTGCGTACCGAAGAAGGTGCCGATGCGGTCTTTGGGCATGACTTTGGCGATCATGCGCTGCCATGCGGTAGCTGCCAGCCCGCCGCCTAATGAGAAGACAACGACCATTAACACGGTGAGCCACAGGGCAATTTGCTCGCCGGGCATGGGCTGGATGAGGGCGTGCTGGAAGGGCTGAACGGTGTGCTGCATCCCCAGTAACAGCTTGTTTGTATTATGCTGCCCAAGCAGAATGCCCACCAAAATGGCGGTCGCCATGAGACCGATGAAAGGCCAGCGTTCATGGATGGTCATCCAAATCACGAACGGCTTGTAGCGCTGGAGCTTGCCGACGCGGTGGGCGGTGAATAACTGCGGGAGCTGCCAACCGATGGCGTGAAATGACGTGACCAACCCGATCAGTAAGGTCGAGGCGTGCAGGCTGTTTAAAAATAACGGGATTACCGTAACGAACGAGGCTAACCCCATCGCCCCAATGCCATAAAAGGCTGCGTCGATAATATTGACGCTAAAATTATAGCGAACGTGCTTCCGAACTTCGTCTTGCCACATACATTCCCTCAATCTGCTTGAATCGCATTCTATCATGCCGCTTCGTTTTGTGGCATTACATGGCCTTAGATTGTACCTTAATGCTTATGGGTGACAGAATGCCCGAATTAGAGCGCGAAAATTGTCCTGTTCTTACCTCATCAACAGCCAAGAACCATGATGCCAAAAGCATGTTGACTTTTAATGGTAGATTGCTTAAACTTTCGGTTATTGTTTGATTAATCAAGATGGAAATATGACGTTGATTACCGGCACAACACTGCGTCGTCGCAGCCGTCGCCCGCAGACCACAGAGGTCATGCCGGGATTTTTGTGCTGGTCGTAAGACGCGGTTGAATCGCGAACCAGATTGCAAAAACTCCCCCTGACCTCACACCGAGGTCAGGGGTTTTTGTTTGTATGGCAGAATTGATGAAGTACACAATTGAAGGTTTCCAAGGAGCAAACATGACTTCTAAAATCAAAGTTGGGGTGTACGGTGCGTCGGGGTATGCGGGGCAGGATGCGGTGGAAATCCTCGCGCATCACCCGAACGTCGAGCTGGTTTTCGGCACGAGCAGTACGTATGCCGGACAGCCGATCCCGTTTACGAACCTGACGTATGTGCCGCCCGACCAAGCCGACCTTTCGGCGGTGGATGCGGTGGTGCTGGGACTGCCGCATAAAGCCTCCGCACCGATGGCGGCGAAGGCTAAAGCGGCGGGTAAGAAAGTGGTTGATCTCTCGGCTGACCTGCGGCTGGATACGCCGGAAACCTACTCGAAATGGTACGGCGGCACCCACCCGAACCCCGAACTACTCCCCACCCCGTATGGACTCCCTGAATTTAACCGTGAAAAAATTAAAGGCGCTGATGTGGTCGCGGCTCCCGGCTGCTACCCGACGACGACACTGCTGGGCATCGCACCATTGCTGCGGCACGACTGGCTGCTGGACGGTGCGCCGATCATCGTGGATGCGAAGTCGGGGGTTAGCGGCGCGGGACGTGAGCCGAAGCCGAACCTGCACTTCGTCGAGGTGTATAGCAACTTCTCGCCGTATAATCCGGGGCGTGTTCACCGGCACACAGGTGAGATTGAACAGGAGATGCACAAGCTGAACCCGAACGCGGGGATGCTGATCTTCACGCCACATTTGCTGCCGGTTGACCGTGGGCTGATGGCGAGCATTTATGTGACGCTGAAGCCGGAGTTTTCCGCCAGCAATGCTCAAGCGCTGTACGAAGAAACTTATGGCTCCGAGCCGCTGGTGAAGGTGCTGCCGGCGGGGCAGCAAGCGACGTTGAAGCATGTGGTGCGTACCAACGGCGCGGCGATTAGCATTACGCCGGTGGAAGATCGCTACCTGCATATCACCAGCGTGACGGATAACCTGCGTAAGGGTGCATCCGGTCAGGCGGTGCAGTGCTTGAACCTGATGTACGGCTGGCCGGAAACGACGGGGTTGCTCTAATCGGTGAGAAACGGAGGAGGCACGACTCCTCCCTACATTTTGATTGCTCTTAAGAATCGTTGTGTTAAATCTATGGCTCCAGATTTGGATGGAATTGAATGACACTCTCGCCTGAATTGACGGTTATCGCCTTTGGCCTGCTGGCTTCCATGTCGTGGGGGACGGCGGACTTTAACGGCGGGCTTGCCTCGAAACGTTTGCCAGCGGTCGCGGTGGTGGCGATGGCGCACTTCCTCGGCCTGCTGCTGCTGATTGCGCTGGCACTGCTGTCCGGCGAGGCTATCCCGCCGACTTCGGATTTCATCTGGGGGGCGCTGGCGGGGTTGGCGGGTACGGTCGGGTTGGTGTCATTTTATCAGGCGTTGAGCTACGGGCGGATGGGTATCGCCGCGCCGCTGGTGGCGGTTCTGGCGGTGTCTGTGCCACTCATCATCGGGATTACCACGAACGGCGCACCGCCCACGCTGCAAATCGTCGGTTTCGCGGTGGGCATCGTCAGCCTGATTTTGGTGTCGTACTCGGATGGGCGGCTGCCTGACCGCAAGACGCTGCTGCTGGCGTTTTCCGGTGGCATTGGCTTCGGTGTGTTCCTGCTGTTCATCGACCGTGTGGAATCGCAAGGTGTGTTCTGGCCGCTGGTGGCTGCCCGTGCCGCATCATCGAGCGTGCTGATTTTGATTACCCGCGTGACACGCCTTGAGTGGCAGCCGCGCGACAGCCGCCATTGGCTGACGGTTATCATGGCGGGCTTGCTGGACATCGCGGGCAACGTGTTCTTCATGTTTGCCTCGCGGGCGGGACGGCTCGATATTGCGGCGGTGGTGTCGTCACTGTATCCCGCGATGACGGTGCTGCTGGCGTGGTTCTTCTTGAAGGAACGCCTGTCGCGGATACAGTTGTTCGGCATCGTCGCGGCACTGGTGGCTATCATCCTCATCTCGCTGCCAAGTACAGCTTAAACTTTGTCGTTGTCATAAAAGAGAATGGGAGTTCTCATGCAGCCAACCCTCGTTAAAGTTAGTGGTCACGAACTGGATGACCCCGCCTACCTCGCGCAGTTCGCCGCTGCCATCAAGTCGCTGAACACGCCGACGGTGGTGGTTCACGGTGGTGGGGCGGAAATTACCGCCATGCAGAAGGTCATGGGCATCGAACCCCGCTACCTCGACGGTGTGCGGATAACAGACCGTGACTCGCTGCGGATTGCGGAGATGGTGATGTCCGGTTCGGTCAATAAGCGCCTCGTGCGGTGCTTGCTGAACGCGGGCTTGGATGCGCTTGGTCTGTCGGGCGTGGATCGCGGGCTTGTTCGTGCAACACAAATGCAGGTGGCGGGGCAGGATATGGGCTTTACGGGTGAGGTGGTTGCGGTGCGCGGCGAGGTGGTAACCAGTTTGCTGGAACAGGGGATTACGCCTGTAATCTCGCCCGTATCGCTCGGCGAGGAAACCAACTTCAACGTGAACGCCGACCATGTTGCCGGTGCGCTGGCGACAGCGATTAATGCCAGCCGTGTGGTATTCCTGACCAACGTGGAAGGGGTGCTGGTTGATAACCAAGTTGTAGCGACGCTCACACCAGCAGGTACACAGGCATTGATTAACAACGGGACGATCTTCGGCGGCATGATCCCGAAGGTGAAAACGGCGCTGCACGCCCTTGAAAGCGGCGTTCAGAGCGCGGTGATTACCAACTTGAACGGGCTTGCGTCCGGTGGGGGAACAGTTTTTGCCAAGTAATCAACACGAAGCTGAAACGCGACGATTAGGACTAAAGGTTTGGCTGCCTATCATCTGGATCGTTTTTGTATTTTTGTTAATCGCTGTAGTGGTCTTTCTGGTTTTAGGAGCAGATCCAAATCTTACATAGTGACAGCATCCTGCGAGCGTTTTGATAAACGGGTGTAATGGAGCAATCGGTTATGGGTCTTGAAATGCGTTATCAGGCGGTTCCCGAAACATGGAAGTGGATTCCCCAGCCCCAACAGGCGGCGGATTCCGGTTCGATGTTCGCGTTCCTTGCCAGTGACCCACAGCCTGCCCAACCCGCGCCCGTGTGGCCACCGCGCCTTGAAACCCAGCCAACTGCTACACCCGCTGGAGCTGATTTCGGCGCGGAACTGCTCACCCTTATCCGGTCAAATTCGGGTCTTGCCCAACGCAACTGCTACCTCGGTCACTCATGGGACATCCTGCATTACCTGCTCGCGGAACGCCGCCGCACGGGTGACGCAGGTCGGGGAGTCGATTGGGCGAGTCGTGCCATCGTCGGCGGGGATGAATTGCAAGGGATTCAGTTCAACGGCACGGCGATTTTTTATCTGCCGCACGGCGAGCTGCAAACTACCTGCTACCACCTGAACCAAGTGACCGCGCAAAACCTTGCGCTTTACTACGATGTGCAGGCGATGATTCGATTGGGTGTGTATCACAGCATTTCGTTGTTGAGTAAGCCGAAAGTTTTTGCTGAACTCTGGCACACGTTTGAGCGGCTGCGTGCCTTTTACCTAGATGTTGCCGCACATGAAGAAGGTGTTATTGCCTATATGTCGTGATGTAAAATAAGGAGCACAAAACTCACGCTGGTTGTGCGTTCGTAAACTAGACGCTTAGGGGTGGGACAATGCCCAACGAACAACAGCGTATCGAGGAGCTACATGCCCTCGTGCGTTATATCTACCGCGAACGGTTGGCGGAGAAAATCATCACCGCCTTTGACGAATCACTCTCTGAAAAAGCGGATGCAGCCGAACGACGCGCCATCATTGAACACTGGTTGGATTTTTACCAAGCGCATAAGTACCGGAAGATGATGCGCCGCCGACGGGCGACGGATAAGGAAAGGATGACCGCGTGTACAGCCTGTGGCTACCCGATTTCGCAGCGGCATCACCTGTGGGACATCGCGACCCACGGCGAGAACGCGGTCACGGTGCAGCTTTGCCCGAACTGCCACGAGCTGCACCACCTGATGTACAACGCCCTCGCGCGGGATTCGCTGTACAGCCAAAAGCTGGTGCGGCATGTGCTGGACAGCGGGCGTGTTTCACCAGACGCGGTGACGAAGATTTACGGGTGGTTGCGTGCCATCCTGATGTATGAGATCGAGAATGGTTGGCTGGAAAGTTACAAACTCTCGGACTTGTGGATAGAAGAAAAGCTCGGTTGGAATGAGTACTGGCAGCGAACACAATCATCAACATCCTAAGACATTTTCGACCTGTATTGATCGATACACCTAGAAAGAAATCGGAGATAACCCATGCCTGCGACACTAACCCCTACAATGACAGATCAACTCATTCAGGACGAGAATGACCATATCGTCCAGACTTATAAGCGTCCGCCGTTTGTGCTGGTACACGGCGAGGGTTCGACCCTGTTCGACAGCGAAGGCAAGCCGTATCAGGATTGGGTCGCGGGTATCGCGGTAAACGCGCTCGGCTACAATGACGCGCGGCTGACGCAAGCGATCCAAGCAGCGGCGACGGGACTTATCCACACCAGCAACTTGTATTACACCGCCCCGCAAATTGAACTGGCGAATATGCTGGTTGAGAAGTCGTTTGCTGACCGCGTGTTCTTCGGCAACAGCGGCGCGGAAGCTAACGAAGGCGCGGTGAAGTTCGCGCGTAAGGTGCAGTACGAAAAAGGATTGCACAACAAGACGGAGATTGTGTGCTTCACGGGGGCGTTCCACGGACGCACGATGGGCGCGGTTGCGCTTACGCCGAAGGAAAAGTACCAGAAGGCGTTTATGCCGCTGATGCCGGGTGCAGTGCTGGCGGAGTTTAACAACCTCGACAGTGCCAAAGCCGCGATTGGTGAGAAAACCGCCGGTGTCATCGTCGAGCCGGTGCAGGGCGAGGGCGGCATCAACATTGCCACGCCGGAATTCCTGCAAGGGCTGCGTGATCTGTGCAACCAATTTGGCGCGGTGTTGATCTTTGATGAAATTCAGTGTGGGTTGGGGCGGACAGGTAAATTGTGGGCGCACGAGTGGACGGGGATCACACCGGACATCATGACGCTGGCTAAACCGCTGGCAGGTGGTTTGCCGATTGGCGCGATTCTGATGACGAACGCGGTCGCGAGCGCCATGCACGCGGGTGAACACGGCACGACCTTCGGCGGTGGGCCGCTGGTGACGAACGTCGCCAAGCATGTCGTCCAGCGCATCAGCCAACCGGAATTTTTGGCGAATGTATCCGAGGTCGGCGATTACCTGATGGAACGGCTGGCGGAACTCAACAGCCCTCTAATTAAGGAAGTGCGCGGTAAGGGGTTGATGGTGGCGCTGGAACTGACTGTGGATGTCAGCAACATCATCGAGAAGGGCTACGAACATGGGCTGCTCATGGTGAACGCCGGAACGAACGTCATCCGGTTTGTGCCGCCGCTGATTATCGAGAAGTCGAATGTTGATCATTTGGTGGACAAGCTGACGACCATTTTCTCGGAAGCGTAATCAGGAAGGGTTTGCTGCCGGCAAACCCCACCATTATTTTTTGCGTTAAGCCTAACTATTAAGGATTGTTCAGTGACAGACGTAAAACCCTCAATCGAACAAGTTCCCGGTTTCCGCGTCGCGGGTGTTGCCGCCGGTTTGAAGAAGAACAACGCGCTCGATATGACACTGATCGTCAGCGATGCGCCCTGCACGGCGGCGGGTGTTTTCACCACTAACCACATGAAGGCTGCGCCGGTGCTGTTTGACATGGAGCAGCTTCAAGGCAACAAAAATCACATCCGCGCGGTGACGGTCAATACCAAATGTGCCAACGCCTGTACCGGTGAGCAGGGGCTGGCTAATGCCCGTGAGATGGCAAGATTGACCGCCGAGAAAATAGGTATCGGTGCTGACGAAGTGCTTGTGATGTCTACCGGTGTCATTGGCTCGCAGCTACCGATGGAAAAGATCGCGCACGGGATTGAACTCGCCAGCGGGTCACTGGGCGGGGATTGGGCAGCAGCAGCGGCGGGCATTATGACTACCGACACTCGCCCGAAAGAAGCCTACGCCCAAGTGACGACTGCCAGCGGTGCGACTTACCACATCGCGGGAATTGCCAAAGGCGCGGGGATGATCGCCCCCAACATGGCGACCATGCTCGGCGTGGTGGTCACGGATGTGTCGCTGCCAGCGGATACGGCGAAGGGCCTGCTGCAATCGGCCTCCGAAACGACCTTTAACCGTGTGGTGGTTGATGGCGACATGAGCACCAACGATACGCTGCTGCTGCTGGCGAACGGGGTCAGCGGGGTGACACTGCAATCGCCGGAGGAGTTCACTGCTTTCCACGAGGCGCTGACCGCCGTGTGCCGCAAGCTGGCGCAGGACATCGTGCGGGATGGCGAAGGCGTGACCAAGTTCATTACGCTGACGGTGAAGGGCGCACCCTCGCCGGAAGCGGCCCACCAGATCGCGAACACGATTGCCACCTCGCCGCTGGTTAAGACGGCTTTCTTTGGCAACGATGCCAACTGGGGACGTATCGTCGCGGCGGCGGGTCGGGCGGGTATCAACATCGTGCCGGAATATGTCAAGCTATGGATTACTCCCGGCGAGATCGAAGCGGCGACGGATGAGTCGCTGCTGCTGTTCACCAACGGTATGCCGACGGCTTACAGCGAAGAACAGGCAACCGCTATTTTCAAGAATGCGTCGGTCAGCATTCTGCTGGACTGCGGCGCGGGGCTGGGTTCGTCTACGGTGTGGACATGTGACCTCAGCCATGATTATGTCTCGATCAACGGTGATTATCGCTCGTAGGATTTTCTAGTACGCCGCGTCTTTGCGGTTAATGTGTAATTTGGATGGTGAATATGATCGGATGTTTGGCGCTCGAAGACGGGCGGATTTTTAAGGGGACTGGCTTTGGCGCGGAGGGCGTGCAAACGGGTGAACTTGTCTTTAACACCTCAATGACCGGCTATCAGGAAATCCTGACCGACCCCTCTTACCACAAGCAGATCGTTACGATGACGGTTTCGCATGTGGGCAACACGGGCATCAACCTGCTCGACCCCGAATCAGAACGCATCTGGGTATCCGGCTTTGTGGTGCGCTCGCTGAGTCCGGTGGTGAGCAACTGGCGCGAACAGGGCGACCTCGACAGCTATCTGAAGGCGCAGGGCATCATGGGGTTGTCGGATGTCGCCACCCGTGCGCTCGTTCGCCATATTCGCAGCGTGGGTGTGATGCGGGCTGCCATCGCCCACGGTGAAGCCGCCAACGACCCGCAAGCGCTGGTTGAAATCGCGCGTCAATCGCCGGATATGTCCGGCTGGAATCTCGTTGATGACGTGACGAGCGCCGAACCTTACAACTGGAACGAACGCAGCGACCCACAGTGGTATCGCGACCACCACTATGATGCGACCGGCCCGCTGATCGTGGCTTACGACTTTGGCATCAAACGTAATATTTTGCGGATGATGACCGACCGCGGCTTGCGGGTGACGGTCGTGCCATCACATACACCTGCCTCCGAAGTGTTGGCGATGAACCCCGCTGGTGTATTCCTGAGCAACGGCCCCGGCGACCCGGCGGCGGTTACCTATGCCATCCAGAATGTAAAAGACCTGCTTGGCAAGCTGCCAATATTCGGTATTTGCCTCGGTCACCAGATTGTCGGCCTCGCGCTAGGCGGCACAACCGAGAAGATGCGCTTCGGGCATCGCGGCGGCAACCAACCGGTCAAGAACTTGCTGACGGGTGTGGTTGAGATCAGCAGCCACAACCACGGGTTTGCCGTCACCTCGGATAGCAACCTGTCCGGCGCGGAGATCACGCACGTCAATCTGAACGACAACTCGGTCGAAGGACTGCGGCATGTTGACCTCGGTGTGTTCAGCGTGCAGTATCATCCTGAAGCGGCCCCCGGCCCGCACGACTCGCTCTACCTGTTTGACGAGTTCGTTGGGCGGGTGAAGTCTGGCGAGACGGTGAAGTAAGTTTCAATAGAACGAGGAAACAAGCGCATGAAGTTTCAGCGTATAACTGTGAAACCAGAGCAGATGGATGGTCTTCCATGCATTCGTGGATTGCGAATTCCGGTTGCGACTGTTGTGGATATGATCGCGTCTGGTATGTCGAATGATGAAATCCTAAACGCATATCCTGACTTAGAGCTAGAAGATATTCTTGAAGCGTTGCAATTTGCGGCATCAGCGGTTCGTGAACGTCAGCTTCCACTTGTGAGTTAAACGTGAAGTTTCTTGTCGATAATGCTCTTTCGCCCAATATTGCGATTGATCTGCAAAGTGCAGGGCATGATGCGGTTCACGTTCGTACTTACGGTCTTCAAGCAGCTGATGACGAAATCGTTTTTGAACGTGCGGCGAAAGAGTGCCGTGTATTAATTTCCGCAGACACAGACTTTGGTCGTATTCTTGCTTCGCGGAATGTCCCAAAACCATCTGTGATCCTGTTTCGTTGGCCGTCCTTACGTCAGCCATCGGATCAAGTACTATTATCTTGAGTAATCTTGCGGCGGTCAGTAAAGAACTAGAGAACGGTAGTCTAGTCGTTATTGAAGAAACCCGAATTAGGGTACGCAATTTACCGATAGGCAGTGAAGATTAAAAGGGAAATCGGCCCGCATGACTCGCTCTATCTGTTTGATGAGTTTGTCGGTCGGGTGAAGTCTGGCGAGACGGTGAAGTAGATCACATTAGATTTAAGGAATACGAACATGGACATCATGCAGAGTATCAACCTGATTGCGATTAACCCCAACGTACGTAACGGTCGTCCCTATATTGTGGGAACGACAATTACTGTTGCAGATGTTGCTATCGTGAAAATATATCATCGGCAGGATGCTGATGGGATTGCGGCTTGGTATGATCTGTCACTACCACAAGTTTACGCCGCGTTGTCCTACTATTACGATCATAAATCTGAAATGGATGACTATATTCACGAGCAAATACGTCGCGCTCAAGAACTAAAGGAGAAGCGTGTTGGCAACGACCATTCGCTTTTACCTCGATGAAAATATGCAAGTTGCGATTGCTGACCAACTTAAGCGGCGGGGTATCGATGTGGTAACTGTCCGTGACTTAAACTTGCTAGGCGATTCGGACATCAATCATTTGAAACGTGCTGTTGAGATGGGGTGTGTCCTGTGTACCTACGATGCTGATTATGTTGATTTTGCGATGTCTGGAATGGAACATTCAGGCATTGTTTTTGGTCAACATCACCAACATACAATTGGCGATTGGGTAAAGTTTCTTGAATTACTCTGCGGCGTGTACTCCGCTGAAGAAATGCAAAATCTAGTCGAATATTTATAGAAGGTATTCGAATAAGGGGAAGAGAACATTGGCACCGTAATTGACCGTACCCGCTTGCAACAGTGTTTGGCTGACGAGCAGCAGCGTTTTATCGACTCACACCCGCGTTCCCAAGAGTTGTTTGCAGAAGCTCAATCCCATTGGCTCTCCGGTGTACCGATGCACTGGATGGTGAAGTGGGCAGGGGCATATCCGGTTTTTGTCGAACAGGCTTCCGGCGCACATTTTACCGATGTGGATGGCAACCGGTACCTTGACCTGTGCCTCGGCGATACAGGCGCGATGACCGGACACGCTCCACAGGCAACGGTGGAAGCAATTGCCCAGCAGATCGCGCGTGGCATCACCTTTATGCTGCCGACAGAGGATGCGCTGTGGATCGGGCGGGAACTCGAACGGCGCTTCGGGCTGCCGTACTGGCAGTTGGCGCTGACGGCGACGGATGCGAACCGTTTTGCCCTGCGGCTTGCGCGGCAGATTACCGGACGGAAGTATGTGCTGGTGTTCAACTGGTGCTATCACGGGACGGTTGATGAAACGTTTGCCTCGCTGGTTGACGGCGATGTCGTGCCGCGTCGGGGCAACATCGGTGCGGCGGTTAACCCCTCTGAGACGACACGTGTTGTCGAGTTTAACGATCTCGCGGCGTTGGAAGCGGTGCTGTCCACGGGTGAAGTGGCGTGTGTGCTTGCCGAGCCGGTGATGACGAACATCGGCATCGTCCATCCTCAAGCGGGTTTCCACGAGGCGCTGCGCGAGATGACACGGCGAACGGGGACGCTGCTCATTATTGACGAGACGCACACGATTTGTACCAGCCCCGGTGGCTATACGGCGGCTTACAACCTCGAACCCGATATCCTGACCATCGGCAAACCGATTGGTGGGGGTATCCCGACTGCGGTTTACGGCTTCAGTGCCGAAGTTGCGGAACGCATCCAGCAAAAGCTGAGTGTCGATCATGCCGATACGGGCGGCATCGGTGGGACGCTGGCGGGGAACGCGCTGTCGGTGGCGGCGATGAAGGCCACGTTGGAGCATGTGCTGACGGACGAGGCTTATGCCCATACGATCCCGCTGGCGGAACGCTGGACGGATGGCGTGCAGTCGGTGATTGACGAGTACGATTTGCCGTGGCACGTTACACAGTTGGGCTGCCGTGCCGAATACTGGTTCTGCGAAAATGCGCCCCAAAACGGTGGGGAAGCGGTCGCGTCGATGGATGACGACCTTGACCGTTACATGCACCTTGCAGCGTTGAACCGTGGTATCTTGCTCACACCGTTCCACAATATGGCACTCATCGCACCACAGACCACCGAAGCTGATATTGACCGACATACTGCCGTTTTTCGCGAGTGTGTGGAGCGGTTATTAGCGGTGTGAATTAGGCTCGTTATAAGCGGGTGAACTCGAACCGTAGAAGCAGATGCCTTGATTAGGATGCTGGACGAATGCCAACAGTGTTGAGAGTTAAAGGATACCGCTTTATTATTTTTACCAACGATCATATACCGCCTCATATTCATGTGCAACATGCTGAGGGGGCGGCAAAAGTTGAACTCGATCCAATCCGTATTGTGGAATATTATCAACTTAATCGACGGCAGCTTAACGAAATTGTTCTAATCATAGAGGAAAATCGAGAATTCTTACTCCTTAAGTGGCAGGAATTTCAAGGAGACTGATATGGATGACTTGAATACCAATAAGTTTGATGAGAGCAAAATGCCTGTTTCGCTCGAAATACGCGACGGTTTATTGCTCGTCACACTTAAGGATGGTCGTCTCATTGGTACCCCTCTGGAATGGTATCCACGTTTGCTGAATGCTACGCCACAGCAGCTTGCGGACTACGAGCTTTGGGCATTTGGTATCCACTGGGAAGAACTCGATGAGGATTTAAGCATTGAAGGTATGTTACAGGGTGTTCAACCAAAGCCGCCCATACCGCAAGTTGGATAAGTGAGGAAGAAGCTAATGTCTGACCGACAGAATGTACAAATAACCCTGACACCTGACGAACTCAAAACACTCGTTCATGATGCAGTTCGTGATGCGTTACTCGAAGTGCTTGGTGAGGATATGTCTACCGAACCGAACTTCGCGCCAGAGATTGCCGAGCGATTAAGACGGTATCGTGATGAGAAACCTCAACGGCTTTCGGTTGATGATGTGGTGAAAGATTTGGGTTTGTCCTACTCGTTGGGATGATCGGTCATCGGCGTGAATTTTATGACGAGTGAACGCCAAGTCAGAAGAGGCGAATTATGACCTGTAGGGAAGAAATACTCGATTGCGCGAATGATATTATCAATCATAAAAAGGTGAATGAATTTTCGATTTTAGAAATTTTGAAATGTATGAAGCGAAAAGGTACAGAATACCCTGATACAACGATTCGTACGCATATCACTTCTTCCATGTGTGTTAATGCACCCGCAAATCACGCGGTGAGATATGCTGATCTTGAACGTATAGATCGAGCGCTTTATAAACTTCTTTCAGGTTGATTCATGGGTTTAGTTTAAAAATTTTCTTACCAGTGTCTTTTCTTAATCTGCCGCCTGCAACTCGTATCTTGTAGCTAGGAACACCACATGCCCAAACGAACTGACATCCGCACAATTATGGTTATCGGCTCTGGCCCCATCGTCATCGGTCAAGGCTGCGAATTCGATTATTCAGGCGTGCAAGCCTGTAAAGTCCTGCGCCGCGAAGGCTACCGCATCGTCCTCGTCAACTCCAACCCGGCGACGATTATGACCGACCCGGAGTTCGCGGATGCGACCTATGTCGAGCCGCTCACGCCGGAACTCTGCGAACGCATCATTGAGCAGGAAAAGCCGGATGCCATTCTGCCGACGGTCGGGGGGCAAACCGCGCTCAACCTCGCGCTGGCGCTGCACGAGCAAGGAATCCTCCAGAAGTACAACATCGAACTGATCGGCGCATCCTTCGACAGCATCCAGCTTGCGGAAGATCGCCAATTGTTCAAAGATGCCATGACCGAAATCGGCCTTAAGTCGCCGCCCAGCGAGGTCGTCAGGACGGTGGATGATGCTGTACGGGTTGCCAACACTCTCCGCTATCCGGTGCTGGTGCGCCCGTCTTTCACGCTGGGCGGGTCGGGCGGCGGTGTCGCCTACAACGAAAACGAACTTCGCACGATTGCCGAGCGCGGTATCAAGCTCAGTCCGGTGGGGCAGGTGCTGATCGACATGAGCTTGCTGGGCTGGAAGGAATACGAACTCGAAGTCATGCGTGATTCACAGGGGAACTTTGTCGTCGTCTGCTCGATTGAAAACCTCGACCCGATGGGTGTGCATACCGGTGACAGCATCACCGTCGCGCCGGTGCAAACGCTCACGGATAAGGAAATGCAGCGCCTGCGTGATATGTCGAAGGCGGTGCTGGATAAGGTTGGACTTGCGACCGGGGGCGCGAATGTGCAGTTCGCCGTCAGCCCCGAAGATGGCGAAGTTTATGTGATTGAGATGAACCCGCGCGTGTCGCGATCATCGGCGCTGGCGAGCAAGGCGACAGGCTTCCCCATCGCAAAGATCGCCGCGCTGTTGGCGGTTGGCTTCTCGCTGGATGAAATTCCCAACGACATTACGCGCGTGACACCCGCGAGCTTCGAACCGTCATTAGATTACGTTGTCGTTAAAATCCCGCGTTGGAACTTTGAGAAGTTCAAGGGCGTTGATCGCGTCCTCGGCCCGCAGATGAAGGCCGTCGGCGAAGTGATGGCGATTGGCCGCACGTTCCCGGAAGCCCTACAAAAAGGCATCCGCGCCCTCGACATTGGCATCGTCGGCTTCGGCAGCAAACTGGGTGAGGCGACGAGCGAGATGCTCAAAGTGCCGACCGCCCAACGCTTGTTCCAAACGGCCTCGGCGCTCTTTAACGGGATGTCGTTGGATGAGGTCAGCCAGACAACCGGCTTTGATCCGTGGTTCGTCCGGCAGATGGGTGACATTATCACCATCCAGCACACGATCCTCGACAAGAAGCTGACGCTCGACCGCTTGGATGCGGCGGACTTCCTCAAACTGAAGCGTTACGGTTACAGCGATGCTCATGTTGCCCAACTGCTCGGCGTGCTGGAGACGCAGGTACGCGCTCACCGTAAGTCGCTGGGTGTCATACCGTCGTATTACCGCGTCGATACGTGTGCGGCGGAGTTCGAGGCACACACGCCTTATCTCTACAGCACCTACGAAGAAGGTGACGAGTCTGAACCGACTACCAACAAGAAGGTGATTGTGCTGGGTGGCGGCCCTAACCGCATCGGGCAGGGGATCGAGTTCGATTACTGCTGTGTTCACGCCTGCTTCTCGCTCAAGAAGCTCGGCTACGAAACCATCATGGTCAACTGCAACCCTGAAACCGTGAGTACCGACTACGACACGGCTGACCGCCTGTACTTTGAACCGCTGACGGTTGAAGATGTGCTGAACATCATTGATGCCGAGAAGCCAGATGGTATCTTGGTACAGTTCGGTGGGCAAACCCCGCTCAACCTCGCCCGTGCCTTGAGTGAAGCGGGTGCGCCAATCTGGGGGACATCGTACTACACGATTAACCTTGCCGAAGACCGCAAGCACTTTAACGCGCTCATGGAGCAGTTGGAGATTGCCCAACCGGAAGGCGGTACGGCGCTCACCCGTGACGAGGCGATTGGTGTGGCGAACAAGATTGGTTATCCGGTACTGATCCGCCCCAGCTACGTGCTTGGTGGGCGAGGTATGGAGATCGTGTTTGACGACGCGGCGCTCATCAACTGGATTGACACCAACATCGAGTGGAATGGTCATCCGGTGTTGATTGACCGCTTCCTTGATGATGCGTTCGAGGTCGATGTGGACGCGCTGTGCGATGGTGAAACTGTCACCGTCGGCGGCATTATGGAGCAGATTGAGGAGGCGGGTATTCACAGTGGTGACTCCGCTTGCGTCCTGCCACCTTACAAGATCACCCGCTACCACCTTGAAATTATCCGCGAGTATACCGAACGTATCGGTCTCGCGCTGAACGTGAAGGGCGCGTTCAACATTCAGTTCGCCATCCGCGACGAGGTGGTTTACGTGCTGGAAGTGAACCCCCGCGCCAGCCGGACGCTCCCGTTCGTGAGCAAGGCGACGGGTGTGCCACTTGCCAGCTACGCGGCACAGATTTCGGCGGGTAAGACGCTGACCGAGTTGAACTTCCTCGTTGAGCCGGTGGTCGAGGGTAACTTCATCAAAGAAGTTGTCCTGCCGTTCCAGAAGTTCCCCGGCGTGGATGCCCGCCTCAGCCCTGAAATGCGCTCGACGGGCGAAGTGATGGGCCACGCTTCAACGTTCGGTCACGCTTATGCGAAGGCGCAGATCGCGGCCAACGCGGCACTGCCACAGTCGGGCAAGGTGTTCATCAGCGTGAACGACAATGACAAAACGGCTGTGCTTAAGATCGCGCGTGACCTGCACCAGCTCGGCTTCACGCTGGTCGCTACGGCTGGGACTGCGAGCGCCATCACGGCAGCGGGCTTGCCCGTGACGACGGTGAACAAGGTGAGCGACGGTTCACCGAATATCGTGGACTCGGTACGGGCGGGTGAAATCGCGCTGATTATCAATACGCCGCGCGGTGGGAAAGCCCACGAGGACGGCTCACTCATTCGTGGCACGGCGATTGCTTACGGCGTACCGATCATCACGACACTCACGGGGGCGATGGCGGCGGTGCAGGGCATCCATTCGGTGCGGAACAAACCACTCCGCGTCCGCAGTTTGCAAGCCCACCACGCTACGGTTTAATCCACTGCTACTTCTTGGGAGGGTGCAAAAGCCCTCCCAAATTTCCCGAAATGCAGAAAATGCGGCAAAAATTGCATATTTTGCAATACTTCCGCCGAATTGGCTGGCGGGAAGTTCCCTCATGGCCGCCGAATTGACATTTTGTGGCGGCGGAAGTGAGGGAGGCTGGCGCTGAAATGGCGCACTTCCGGCGGAACTATGGGAGCAATCCGCCGCCGCGCCATTCGTCTGCCGCTGCTGTCGTTGCTGCAAAATAGTTGAAAGTTTAAAGTTTAAAGTGGAAAGAAAGTCGCCAGTCATCAGCTATCAGTCTCCAGTCAAAGGCAAATACAGGATTAACCACAGAGACGCAGAGGAAAGCAAAGATAGGAATAACAAAACGCAAAGGCGCAAGGCAGCAAAGACGCAAAAGTTTTGATGCAGAAATTAGAACAAAACGCATTTGAACCGCCAAGTCGCCATCCACAGGAGGCTTCGCACAGAACGCTAAGATGAATACAAGGGTAGGACTGCATTAAGTGGTGGAGCGTTTATTCGACCCCACCCCACGACAGTACGCTCGCAGGCTCGCTCCACCGTTTAGTGTGGTGCTACCACGAGAAAATTTCATATAGACATTATAGAACAAAAAGGCTAAACAAGTCAAGTCCGCGATAGTTAGAAACCATTTGAGAAGTTTTGAAATACCGGACAGCCTGTATGCTGTCCCTACAAAAACGCGCGTTTGTGATGCAAATTTCGTGTAGGGACGCGATACATCGCGTCCGAGGAACTAAACCTACTTCTCAAACGGCTTCTTAGTATTTACAAACCTTTGGAAACGTAAACAGCGGTCATAATAGGCCGCTGTTTACAAGTGGGTTTAATCTTTTACCATGTCGCCGGAGTTACATGCTGGGGAAGGTTGCCGGATCGGTGGCAGGCTTCGGCGCTTGCAGGTAGCTCATGCCGCCCAACATTTCATTGACCGCTTCGTCGCCGGGGTAGGCGGTGGCGGTGGTTTCGGTCTTGATGCCCGCGACTTCGCTCTTGCCATCCAGCAAGCCGGAGATGACCGGGACGGCATCCGACACGTTGTAGAACAGCGGGTCGGCGAGGCCGAGGTCATTGGCGGGACTGGTGCCTGCCAAACCCTTCATGAACAGCAAGTGCTGGCCTTCGACGACGGCGACCTGACCGGAGACCATCGACAGCAGCGGTTGTTCGAGTTCGGCGAAGCGGCGCACGGCTGCGAGGTAAGCGGCAACGAACACGGTTTCAGCGACCGAAGTCACTGTCCCCAGCATCTTGTTATCGGCGAAGGTGCCTTCGGGGAAGTAGAATTCTTCGACAATGGGCACCGCACCGTTGGCGATGAGGAAGTTGCGGTGGAGCAGTTCGCTTTCCATCGCGGCGAGCATGTAGGCTTTTTCGCCTTCGTTGAAGTCCATTTCGCTGAGTGCGCGGTAGTAGTGGGTGGTGGCAAAGGTTTCGGCAGTGGCGGCGATGTTCAAAATGGTTTGGGCATCGTCATCCGCGGCGAAGGCACGTTGCAGGCCGAACGCGGCGGGGAAGCTCAAGGCGGCGGCTGCGGTTCCAAAGGCGGCGCTTACTTTAAGGAAATCACGACGAGAAACTGGGCTGTTCATCTTAACATCTCTCCTCAAATGAATAACGACAGAAAACTAAGTGTGTATGTTGTGCACTCAACACATGACCTAATTACGCTGCCGAATATCCAATTGGATTTATTTTGGGGAGATAAGAGATTTTTAATGTTCTGTTATGTCATTCATTTGTGATGTTTGGCTGTCTTCTCTATGCTTAGTGAGCCACTCCTCCAATTCGCTGATCGGTAATTCACTCTGGTAAACTCGAAACACAGCCTCCGACACAGCTCTGTATAATTCGGGTTCTACATACAATTCCCTGTACATATTACTTCGATAGGACGGATTCGGATGCAATATGTGCATGACGAGGGTTAAACCCTGTACAGTCTCTTTGGGCGAAAATTCTTCCCCACGTTCTGCTCGACTAAAACGTTCCTCGTTAATCAAATTGGCAATGGCTGATTGAAACGCTTGAATGTGTTGACCACCATCGGTTACTTCAACTGTGTTCACAAAACTGAGCATTTTGGGGGACGGCTTATCTGCATATTGAAACGCGAAATCGACTTTGACGATAAGCGGTTCATAACGTTCTCGCGGAATAGCGACCTCAAAATAGTGATAAATTGGTTCATGCAGATTTGAGATACCTGCATTCAACTGTGTGACATAATCCAGTAGTCCGTTATCGGAGTGAAATACCGTTTCACGATACGGATGCACACGTTCGTCTCGTAAGGTAATTGTCAGCCCTTTCATCAGATAGCTGATTTCACGGAATCGTTCAGCGAACTTTTCATAATCAAATGAATTGGCTTCAAAAATTGTGTAGTCTGGTCGGAGAGTGATGGATACGCCAGTTGTATCGTCAGCATTTAATGGGCGCACCTTTGTGACGGGAATATGTGGTTTGCCTTCGTAATACTCTTGCTTCCACAGGAAACCATCATGTGTTGTCTCGACTGACAACTGTTCGGAAAGGGCGTTGACTGCTGACAGGCCAACTCCGTGTATGCCGCCATTCACAGAAACATGATATTCCTCTGATTTTGGAACATATCTTCCTCCCATGCCGATTACAGTCATAATCATTTCAAGTTTTGACTTCTTAGTATCACTGATCATGTCGGTTGGGATGCCTATCCCATTGTCGCGGATGCAAACTTCGTTATTATCGCGCAACGTCACCCAGATGTGGTTACATTGACCCGCAAATGCTAGATCAATCGAATTGTCAACAACTTCATAAATTAAATAGTGTAGTGCTTTTGCATCTGTTCCACCGATGTACATTCCCGGTCGTTTTCGTACATGCTCCATTGGATTGAGCCGAACAATATCACCATCACTGCTATAACGGAGTGGGTTTTCAGACATATATTTTTGCACCTCGCCGAACTCAGCTTACGAGGTACATATTTTACCCAATTTGACACCCTAAGTCATATTTTTGAACTGTATAGAACCTTAAAAACTCAAATAGTTTTGTTCGAGTTTTGTCGTCATTTGTCGGAGCTAAAATTTTAGGAAACGGCGTGAATAAGTGTATAATTTCCTCATTAGCAGTGAGTATTGAGGTGTATCCATAGCATGAATGATGTTCTCGATACAATTCACGTCAATGTAGAGTATTTCACGGGCTTTGAAGAAGGTGACGATGATGTGGGCTACCCGTATTACGTTGCCGCATGTCAGGAGATTGTGGCTGTGACCGAAGGGAAAACGTGGGGCGAACTCATGCAGAATATTCATGAGATGATCGCTGCCCACCTTGAAGGTGAAGATACAGTCGAACTTTATCACCTCACCCCTAATCCGCGTATCAAAATAAATTGAAGTTGCGTCCAAAACGCCGCTTAAAAACTACTTGTAGTCTTACACTCCTTGTCGCATTATTGATGGTAGCAAGTTGTTTTGTTATCGTTACGACGACACCGATTCGGTTTTTGTTAACGCCGTGGACACCTGAACCTACGCTTTCCCCATTAGAAACACAAACTCCATTTATTCTCTTAACGGTTGTTGGCCCGTTAGGGATTGATACTCGTGCCGATCTTGAAAGATATTTGAGAACCTCACTTCCAGCCGACATAAGTGACCTTGAATTTGCAGACTACAATATTGCCATCCAAGAGGCAGCTATTAGTGTTCGTTTTAAGTCAAATAAATCAACAGTAGAATTATTTTTGGAGGAAATCGGTTTTAGCAACTCTTTAGAAGAATATTACTATCCTTCGTTTCATCAAACTGGCATATTTATAAGTAACTATTTTGATTGGTGGAAACCAGAAGAAGCAAAGATATATTCGGGTGGGCAAATATCTAAAGGATCACAAGAATTTTGGATGGTACTGGTTGATAAAACGAATCCTGAATCTTATATCGTCTATTTGATGATGCTTTTGCTGTAAAAATACCCTCAAACGCAATCCTAATTATTCCTCAACCGATCTAACATTCCTTCTTCTCAAATCGCTTTTGAATGGCTCTCTTAAGCGTTACCAAATGGTCACCCGCTGTCCCTCAAGATATGTTATGCTATGCGGATTGCTTCCCAGCACACCATTTCTAGACTCAAATTAGCGCGTGACGGCAGTACTGTGTCATGGCGTAACATCTTTGCTAATCTGTTCGCGATTAATAACGGGAGACGAACGACGAATTATGACCACCCATCACTTCACCCCTGACCACTACCACAACACTATCGGTTCGCACCCGCCCGTGCTGCACATCGCCCCCGGTGATACGGTTATCACTACCACGGTCGATGCGTGGGGGATGGATGACACCGAGAAGAAGGTGACCGATGGGCCGAACCCGATGACCGGCCCGTTCTATATTGATGGCGCGGAAGTTGGGGATACGCTCGTCGTCCACATCGACCGCCTGACACCCAACCGCATCACCGGATGGGGGCGACCCGGCCTCGCCCAAAACGTGGTTGATCCGGCGGCTGTGCCGACACTGCCTTCGCGCGACCTGACGATTTATTGGGATGTGGCTGCCGGTACGGCGACGCTGCGCCAACCGATTGGGGGTAAGTTGGGCAAGTTCCCGCTGCCGATTAACCCGATGATCGGCTGCTTCGGTGTTGCTCCGGCGGACGGTCAAGCGATCTCTACCGCGACCTCTGCGGAACATGGTGGCAACATGGATTATAACGGCTTCGTTGAGGGGGTGACGGTTTATTTTCCGGTGTTCCAAGCGGGGGCGCTGTTTCACCTTGGGGATGGTCACGCGCTGCAAGGCGATGGCGAGATGTCCGGCACGGGTGTCGAAATCTCGTTCGAGGTGCAGTTCACGGTTGAGCTGCTCAAGGGTGTTAAATCCGGTTGGCCGCGCGGGGAGAACGATGAGTACCTCTTTACGGCTGGCAACGCCCGCCCGCTCGACCAATGTGTGCAGAACGCGACGACTGAGATGCTGACGTGGCTGCAACAACGTTACGGTTACTCGGCGGCTGAGGCGAACTTCCTGATGGGCTTTGTGGTGGAATACGAAGTGGGGAATATGTTCGACCCCGCGTATACGATGATCTGCAAAATTCCGAAGCGCTATCTGCCGGAGTAAGGTAGTAGGGGATTATCTAGTGTGCAATATGAGTCCGGTTGCGCCGCATGAGGCTAAAGCGCTCATGCTACCTATAAGACAAGTCCACTAAAGGGACTTCAAAAACGGTTGCTCGACCCTTGGAATGTCCATTTTATTTTTTGACTGCGTTGTGGTCACTCATTTTGCATCAGTAATGCTGGACGAGACAACATAGGGTGCACAACCGTGCATAGGCATTAAGCTAAGGGCGGAGAAAAACAAAAGACAAGGTATTCTCATTGAAATCACGCAAGGAGAATACCATGTCCACAAGCCAGTTTACCGCAAAAGCGGAGCAGATGAAGCAGTTTTT
>Ga0209460_1000584_pt1 | contig 31356 bp, 30 predicted proteins | sample EBPBio132013_DNA_FD_185868 | JGI IMG/M metagenome (GOLD analysis project Ga0209460, IMG submission 185868) | Wastewater treatment Type I Accumulibacter community from EBPR Bioreactor in Madison, WI, USA - Reactor 2_5/13/2013_ DNA (SPAdes)... | ecosystem: Engineered > Bioreactor > EBPR >... | reverse complement strand
CAGCGCCACCGGATCGACATGCACCGAGCCGAACAGCACCGAGGTGCGGAGGCGGGGGCGGTGCGACTTGACCTCCGCCAGCCAATCAGGGCGGAACGAGCCGACAATGGTGTAATCGGTGAGTTCGAACGAGTCGAGTGTGCGGAAGATTTGATGCGATGCAGCCGCGTTCCAATCTTTTATATCTAAGTACATCCCTAAGCGCAGCGCCACGCACGTCAGCGCCACTTCCTCAAACGTGAGGATCGGTTCGCTGTGCGGCGGGACGACCGTCCGTAGATCGCGCAGCGTGAGGTCACGGATAGCAGCCGACACGTTGTACAGCCGCTTGAGCGTGTCGTCATGGGCGACGACTGGACGGTCATCCGCCGTGACGCGAATGTCAATTTCGACCATATCCGCCTGCATCTCGGCGGCGACGCGCAGGGCATTCGCGCCGTTTTCGTGGGCATAGGCCGAGCCGCCGCGATGGGCGATGCGTAAGACACGCTGGCGAACGCTGCGCTCAAGCGAGGTAAATTGTCGTGGGGTCATGAGTCATCCGCCTATTCTGTTGACGGCGCAATACCGGAAGCTGAAGGATAAGCGTACTGTAACTCAATCAACCGGATGTAAAAAGATGTTTAAGAGATGATTGAAGATTTTGTTAAGGGATTTAACAATCTAATCACATGACTGTCAGTTGGAAGGCACCAGCGGAATGTTGAACGTCAAGCCGCCGCCTTTTTCGGGGTCGTTGTGCGCGATGAGCGAGCCACCATGCAGGGAAACGATTTGGCGGGCGATGGCAAGGTCGAGGCCGGTATGACGGATTGTGCCTTCGCTGGCCTGGAAGAACGGCGAAAACATATCATCCAAATGGCTTTCATCAATATGTAACCCATGACTGTACATACTGAGGGTGGCGGAGGGGATCTCGGCCTGAGCATTTCGGGTGATCGTGACCAGATGTCCGCGTCCTCCCGCGTAAAATCGGTCATATACTTCATGCTCTTTTCATACGCGCGACCAAAGTTGGCGTGGTCTAGCATGACCGAGAGTGCTTCTGGCGGGAAGTCGTGGCAGAGCCGCTGTGACGGCCTGTGTGAACTATTCTGATCCAACTTCAGCATCATATCGGTGAATTCATTCAGATCGACAGGCTGCAAGTTGAGCGTCATCTTATTATCTGACAAGCGCGTGAGGTCGAAAATATCTTCGATGATGCGGATGAGGTGTTCCAGCGTTTCCTCAAACGAGTCGAGGTGTTTTTCCCACTGTTCCGGCTTGCGGCGGGCGAGGTATAAGCGCGTTCGCAGGATGGCAAGCGGTGTACGAAATTCGTGCGAGGCATGGGCGAAAAAGCGATCTTTATACTTCTGGTTTTCGTGCAGTTCGGTGATTTTTTCGCTGAGTTCCGTATTGAGCCGCGTCAGTCTCGTATTTAGGTCTTTCAACTGCTGCTCTTGCGACAATTCACTTTTAGCGAAAAAGCCGTTCATCGTCTCTGCAAGCCGCGACAGTTCGTCGTTGCCGGGAACCACTAAGCGCCCCGATAAGTTGTTCGCATTCCCAATTTCTTTGATACGGCGGTCGATATAGGCCAGACGTGAAATCACAATCCGGTCGATGAGCCACAACACCACCCCGCCAAACACCACCCCCGAAACCAACAGCGCGACCAAGATGTAGAAAACGGCCTGTTTACCCGCTTGGTAGATGCGGTTATGAGTTTGGATTTGAAGCATCGCTACCGGTTGGTCGTTGATGTCCTTCAACACGGCATACCCGATTGCCGACTGCTCGCGCAAGCGGTAGACAATCTCAGGGGGTTCAGCCGAGGCGAGTTCCGCTCGCGCAGCCAGATAATCGTCGGTCGGGTAGAGCATATCCAACGGGGTGATCGATACCATAAGCTGTGTCTGTTGGTTGATTTCGCTGATGATCGCTTGGTCGGCGAAGCGACCGATAATCAGCACACCTTTGGGCGAGCCGGTGAGCAGGCTGTTTAATATGTTGCGGGACGAGACGAAGGCGATATGCCCTGAAACCTCCACGATGCCTTGATTGACATGCCAATCCGTCGGCATCGTCAACAGGTTTTGCATAATGGCGGTATCGGCGGTGAGGGCGCTGACTTCTGCGACCCGGTTCAAGGTTTCGCTATAGACCACTTCGCCAGCCGTGTTCATAAAAATCATGAAATCAAGCTGGAGGTTCTGTAAGGTTGCTTCGTCTAGGTTGAGATTGATGTAGGTCGGGTTTGCATCTTGCACGAATTGGTAGGTGTCATCCCAATAAGCCCAATCGTTGCTCGTGGTCGCGAGACTTTCGAACTGCTGATTAACGGCATACTGCGCCCGCAGCATACTGATCGCAATAGCCTCTTCTTGCTGCTGGTTAAACTGGCGTAGGATGATGGATTGAGACACGACAAATAGAATCACAACAAGCGTGATGAGCGTGGTAATGATGGCAATAAAATTCTTGCGACGCAGTGACATGCGTTAGCTCTGATCACCTACCTGACTCTATATCTCTAACTTACAGGATAATGACCCAAATTACCATAAATGTTTACTAATTTTGTAATGTCTAATATGAGGGCGACCTAAGGCCGTGATTCAGTGGTGCTAGTCCAGTTCCCGGCGAATACTGACGCGCACGGCGTTCTTAATCGGCTTATCGGCGACGAAAATGACATAACCGCCGCCTCCCGCGCCGGAAAGTTTCCAACCGAGTGCTTCGTGCTGGTGTCGTTCGATGAGGTCGAGTACATCCGCGTTGACCATGTGCGGGAACATCGCCACCTGTGCATCGAACGCCGCTCGGAAGCTGCCGCCGAAAGCCGGTAAGTCGTGGTTGAGGATGGCCTGCCAGCAGCCCAGAGCCGCGTCCGCAAGTGCCTTCGCGCCATTCGCCGAGAGCTTACGTTCGTCGAGGGGGTTATAACCGTCCTCGCGTGGGCCAAGCGGCATGAGGTAAAGCGACTGCTCGATAAATTGAAGGGTCATCTCATCGCCAATATGCTCGATGCGGCTCGGCCAATACTTCCCCTCATAGTGGGCGATGTTTAACCCCGGCATGGCGATACCAATCGCATCCTGTGAGCCGGATACCTGTTCTGTACCCGGCGGGTTGTCATAGCAGAAGAGGATATAGGCCAGCTTTTCGGGATCACCGGGGGGCAGCTTCGGCCCCCAGAGTTCGAGCGCGTGGTTGCGGGTGCTGGTCGCCATGCCGCTGCGCTCGTTGAAGGCAATCGTCGGTTCGAGCGAAATCGTGATGACGGGGCCGGGATGCAGTTGAGACACAAACGGTTGGTCAAGCCAGCCACCCGCCAGATCAATCCGGTAGGGCATCTGGTCAACTTGTCGCAGCGCCGTGGTCGAGCGCGGTGGTAAATCGGCGTGCGGCTGCCGTTCCAAAACCACGTACTCGACACCGAGCGAGCGGCACAGGGCTTCTTTTTGCGGCGTGTTACCGTCGGCATTCACCACAAAAATATCGGGCTGCATGGCCCGTAACTCGCCCTCAAAATCCAGCATCCCCGACCCGCTGGAGACGAAGGCATCGGTCACACCGTTGACGGCCTTTACCATATATAGGCGTTCTTGTTCGCTGTTGACCGGCACGCGGCCTTTCAACTCGTACACGGTCTTGTCCGAACCGAGCGCCACGTATAAATCGCCATAGGTCGCAGCGGTGCGAAAGAAGGCAATATGCCCGCTGTGGAGCATGTCGTAGCAGCCGCTTACAAATACTTTTTTAGTCATCGTTTGTTCTTAAGGTGTGTGAAATTCAGCGATAATCTGGATCGCGCCAATAATGTTCTGATTGAATAAGTCTAAATCGTCAGCGGGAATCCAATATTCTTGATGGGTATTGTTGCCAACGGTTTGAACAGGATAAGCACTTAAAAATTCAGCGTTAACGTCGAAGCGTGTTACATAACCTGTATAGCCTGATGCTGCGTCTTTTGTGTTCCAGTCACGGGCAATTTGGATGGCATAGCCTTCATTCAAGACTGGATAAAAAATGGGCTGTGTAGGCAAGCGTGGCGGAAAAGCCCGAAACGCGGCGCTCTGAATAAGTTCGTATTCTTTTTGTCCAATCGGACGGTATAAAGTAATGCTCGGTGTTGTCATTAGGGGAACACACTAAAAAATTGGCTGACTGTCACTGCTTGTTGGCCTAATACTTCGGAGGCAAATGATTGGTCTTTCTCAAATAACCCCACACGCATGAATATGCTATTACGCAAGTTATAGACCTCGACAAACTGTGCTATCGGGTCAACCATCCAGTATTCACGTACGCCACTTTGTTCATACGTGTCAAATTTGATCCCACGATCTTTTGAAGTGGTCGAAGCTGACAAGACTTCAACAATCAGATCAGGTGCGCCACGCCAAAACCGCTGATCCGCCCCTAAGAAGCAGTTTTTATTCTCAGCACTAACCCAGAAAATATCTGGTTCATAGCTGTTTCGATCATCAAAATAAATACCGGTTGGAGCCATCCGCAGAACGCCGTCACGCATCTGTTGACGTAGAAAGACATCAATATTCCCCAGCGTATCTTGGTGGATGTCCAAGGGTGGGTTCACGATAATCTCCCCATCGACAAGTTCAATAATCTGGCTAGACTCCGCTAACGCAGCATAATCGGCAAAAGTCGATTTTGTCTTTATCATGTCTGCCATAACACAGCCTCCAATACCGACTGCTCTCCTACATCATATCACGCGAGTCGAGGATGATGGTCACTGGCCCATCGTTGTGAATTTCCACCCGCATCATCGCGCCGAAAACGCCCTGCTCGACTCGTGTCACCCCTTCGGCACGCAGCCGCGCGGCGTACTGCTCGACCAACGGGGCGGCTTGTTCGGGTCGTGCCGCGTCGGTGAAGCTGGGGCGGCGGCCTTTGCGCGAGTCGGCATACAGCGTGAACTGCGAAACCACCAGCACCCCACCGCCGGTTTCCAGCACCGAGCGGTTCATCTTGCCTTCTTCGTCCTCGAATACGCGCAGATTCGCGGTTTTCTTGGCGAGCAGTTCAACCTCGGCTGAGGTATCGGTGTGGGTAATGCCCACCAGCGCGACGAAGCCATGTTCGACTGCACCGGTAATTTCCCCCTCGACCGTCACGCTGCCCCGCGTGACCCGTTGTAATATGACGCGCATAATGCGATGTGTTCTTTCCTAAACTGCATGTTGTTGCACGAGTAGAAGTGTAGCCAGTCGTCTAGCGGCTTGGCAAGCATAACGGATTTTCTCGCTCGTGCTGCATGTTCGCGAAAAATGTTGTCGAAATTGGACAAATCACTGAAAGCATGTCACAATTATCCAAATACGCCCTTTATTACACTTGTGATTACAAACATAGTCACAACCGCAACTATTATTTTCGCGAAATAGTGCTTCATTTGTGTCATTTTGTTGATATTTATTGCTCCTGCCCGGCAGGATTCTTAATGCACAGATGAAGGTGGTCGCATGGCACAGGAGAACTCCACTCAAGCCCCGATTGAACTCTGCGTCATTGAAGGCGACGGTATCGGACGTGAGGTCATTCCCGCCGCTATCGAAGTCCTCAAACTCGTTGCCCCGGATGTCATCATCCGCCCGATGGAAGCCGGATGGGGCTACTTCCAAAAACACAAAACTCCGCTGCCCGAAGAAACGATTCAAGTCGCCCGTGAATGCAAGGCGATTTTGTTCGGCGCTGTTTCGTCACCGGCGTATCCGGTCGAAGGTTACTTTTCGCCAATCGTGCGTTTACGCCGCAGCCTGCAAGCATTTGCTAATTTGCGCCCGGCCCAGCACCTTCCCGTTCCCACCTCGCGCGAAGGGGTCGATATGCTGATCGTGCGTGAGAACACCGAGGATTTGTACATCGGTCACGAGCATACCGAGGATGAAGGGCAAACGGGTATTGCTGAGAAGGTTATCACCCGCGATGCGACCGAGCGCGTCACCAAATTGACGTACGAACTGGCGCGGCGTGTCGGACGTAAAAAGGTGACCATCGTTCATAAGGCCAATGTCCTCAGCCAATCCGACGGATTGTTCCGCCGCGTGGCACTGGAAGTTGCGGCTAACTATCCTGAAATCATCACCGATGAACTGTATGTCGATACGGCAGCCTATTGGATGGTCAAAGAACCGACCCGCTTCGACGTGATCCTGACACCGAACCTGTACGGCGATATTCTTTCGGATATGGCCGCCGCGTGGGGCGGGGGTATGGGGCTTGCGCCGTCGTTGAGCCTCGGCGAAAATGTCGCGCTGGCTGAACCGGTACACGGCAGCGCCCCTGACATCGCGGGTAAAGGTATCGCCAACCCGACCGCCTCGATACTGAGTGTCGCGATGCTGCTGCGCCTGTACTGGAACCGTCTGGAAGCGGCGGACAAAATTGAACACGCCGTTCGCAAGACCCTCTCCGAAGGCGATTACACCGTCGATATTTATACCGAAGGCGCAATTTCGACCACGAATTTCACCAAACGGGTGTGCAGCCACTTGGGGTAGATATTCAAATAGGCGATTAAAATAATCGCTAAATTGTAACGAGAAGTATTGTGATTGTAACAAAAGTGCAGACCTAACTGCACTTTTTTGATTCGCCTTGTTATATGTTAGGCCAATAATGTTACAAAATCTCAACCACTTCGTTAAAATTTACAAAATTCACGCAAAACCCTCAATACTTTAATGATTCTTTTCAGAATCGCGATATAAGATATAGACAGTGCAAAAGAGTGCATTTTCTGAATTTTTTGACCGATCCTATTCGTAAGTTCCAAGAAAGAGGTCCGCGAGGATCATGAAGCAAACCATACTAATTGTTGATGACGAAACTAGCTTCCTCGACATCTTGCAAATCGTTTTGCAACGGGCCGGTTATCACACAATTGTCACCACCAACGGCAAAGAAGGGTTGAAGCTGATTCACCAGCACAAGCCGGATCTGGTCGTGCTGGACGATATGCTGCCCGGTATCAGCGGTGCGGATATTTGCATGACGCTCAAGAGCGATACAACCATTAGCCATATTCCGGTTATCCTGTACAGCGCTGGCCCGCGCGTCCGCGAGCGTGAGTTTATCCGTCAGATTGGCGCGACGGCTGCGATCAGCAAGCCCTTCAAGCCGAAGGAAGTGGTGCAGATGATTGCCGGGTTCCTGCCGCCCGCCCCGGCGATGGCGGTTGCCGTCTAAGTTCAACTGGCGTTCTTACGAATAGAAAAACCTTCTCGCGTTTGAGAAGGTTTTTGTTTGCTTATCTGCTTTAAGCGTAGGTGTTTACAAACTGCGGATTAGCCCGACGGCTTCATCAATCACTTCGGCGAAGAGTTGGTTCATGAGGTCGTCCGCCACCTCGTACGGCCCGCCGAAGCTGCCATCGCCGATCTGCTGGCGGATGGCGTAAATATCGTTGTCGTCGGTCAGGCGGTCAATCCACGCTTTGACTTCTTCCGGTGATTCCGCGACGCGGTTAAAGGGGAAGTTTTCGCCCCAATTGGCGTGGTTTAGGCGCAGGTTATGCTTTTGACCGAAATTTTGCACGGCTTTTTCGCGCCACCAGTTGTACCAGATGGCGTTAATGGCGTGGTCTTGGCGGTCGAGATCCGCGAGGAACTGCGGCATGAGGTTGCCACCATGCCCGTTGAGGAAGAAAAAACGCCGGAACCCCTGATGCAGCAGGCATTCAAAGATTTCGAGGATCACCGTGCTAAAGGTTTGTTGGGTCAGGCTAATCGTACCGGGGAAGGCCGCGAAGTAACGACTGTAACCAAAGTTCAGCGGCGGGGCGATCAGTACCTTTTCACGTTCGGCTACCGCATCGGCAATTTTGTTGGGGATGAGAATGTCGGTGAGCAGGCTGAGGTAGGCGTGCTGTTCGGTCGCGCCAGTGATGATAATAATCCGATCATCCTGCTGTAGATACGACTCAACATCCATCCAGTTCATGTTTTCTAAGCGCATAACAGCCTCTTGTGGTATGTCGATACTCAAAATTGTACGATGCAGGCGGTGTATAAATCATAATTCTAACCCGCGAAAAAACAAAAGTCATCATCGGGTTATGGCTGGAGCAGCGGCGCAAGCTCCGCCAAGATGATACTGATGAGCACCAACCCCGCCAGCAGCACGATCAAAATGCGCATTTTCGTCCAGTAAGGTTGGCGCATGTTGCCCACCTTGCCGAGGGTGCTGCGGTCATAATCCACCGGCGAGGCATCCCCGAAGTCGTCCATATCGCGCTCGTCAGGATATTCGTCCTCGTCAATCCAGTCACCACGGCGTTTACTCATCGGTCATTCCTTGTTGCCCCGGTATCCGAATCGTCATAATCATACCCCAGAATAGAACGATCACATCAAGGATCTGATCGCCCCGCAGCCCGTAGAACATGAGGGTGTGGTCAGCGCGGAAGAACCCGATTGCGAACATACACGCAGCCAGCACGACCAGCAGCAGCCAGAACACGCGCGGATTCCGCCAGCGCCACAATATGAGAACCAATAGGAAACCGAGGACGCACAACGCCATGCCAAAGTAGGGGGTGTTGTAACGTGGGGCGACGATGCCGAACACATCCACCAGCTCGGAGGTTGCCCAGCGGGGATAGTTGGCGAGGCTGTCCACTTCTTTGCCATAGCCGCAGCCCGCCGCCCAGCAGCCGACCCATCCACCAAAGCCGATGAGCGGCAGCGCGGGGATGAGGCTGACGAGCAGCGTGTTGAAGGCCAGCGGCTTCAAGGGTGACGGTCGCCAGCGGCGTAGTAAACGCTGCCCCCACAACACCAGCGCTATCCCGATCAAACCGCCGAGCAGCGCCCCGTGCCAATCCAACCCCCCCGCTTCGACCTGCCAGATTTCCGACGTGTTATCCGCGAAATAATCCCAGTTCAGGGCGACATGGAATAACCGCGCACCGAGAATACCGACGAGCAGCGCACCGAGATAGGCATCAACGACGCGCCCACGCGGGTGATGCTGACGGACGGCAAGGCTGATGCTGGCGAGAATGGCGACCGCGACCGCTAAACGAAAGGTTGGGATATTCCAAAACAGAACTTGGGTATATTGGGATAACACACCGACTCCTCTGAACCCCACATTGTAGCACGCTTAGGGCTGCGTATTGATGGAAGCGCCGTAAGCCATTTTATGCGGGTAGACTCTGCTTCTGGGTGAAGACCCAAGTAAAAAATTATAGTGTGGATGCTTCATCCGCTTGCTGATCGAAGGTCGCCCAAATGAAGCAGCGTAGTTTGGACTTGTCGCAAAAGTCCGTCGCCGATACGGCTGTAACCGTTCTCACACATCACCAAGCATTCGAATGCTGCTCAAGCGTGGGTGACAGCGCGAGGTGGGAACGGCTTCATTGACCTGCATTTCCGCGATAACGGTGTTGGGTTTTCCACCACCGCGCCGGTGAAGGGCATGGGTTTACAAATCATGCGTGAACGGGCGGAAGCGATCAACGCGCAACGGGTGATTAAGCGTGTGCCGGGTGAGGGCAGCGATGTGCAGATCGGCTGGACGCAGCAGAGCCTTTAGTCGCCAGTCGCCAGCTAAACGCAAAACCAAATCGCCAAGAGCGCCGAGAAAGATGACGTAATGTTGTAGGTGAGGGTACGGCACGTCTCACCCTACAAATGATTACGCCCGCCCCGCCGCCACAACGGGCATCGGCAGCGCTGTAGGCCGCCGTTCCGCCACCGCCTCGCGCACGGCGAAGTACACAATCGCCGCCGGAAACAGGCTAAAAATGACGATGAAGGGTGTCTCGACGCTGTTAAAATCAGCGGTCGCGGCGGCTGCGGTTTCAGCCTTGCGCTCGTCGCTGTAGGAGTTCCATACGCGGTCACGGAGGCCGTAGGGTTCTTTGGGAATGTTGGTGTTGATAATGGCGAGTGACATGCCGATAACGACCGCTGCGGTTGCCGCTAGCCCGATGAGGTGCTGGCGTGTGCCGAGGGGCGGCAGGTCATCGTCAACCTTTGATCCGGCGGGGACGACGTGGCTCCACAGGATGAACGAGAGAGTTGCGCCCAGCAGCAGCAGGAAGCCGTAGCGGTACGGCACAATCGAGAAGGGCTGAAACAGGAAGAACACACTGAACAGGATACCGGCGACCATCGTGCGCTCGATGGGCTTGTGGCAGCGCGAGGGCACCCTGCCGTTGTAGCGCTTGGCGGTGAGGACGATGAGCAGCGCGAACAGCAGCAGAATGCCGATGAAGGCGGCGAAGAACGGCACGGCGTTCACCAGCACCTGCTTGCGGGTTTCCTCGCTCAAGATGGCGCTGCTGATGCTAGGGAACACCAGCGCGAAGGCGAACAGCACCAGCGCGATACCGCCTAACCATTTAACGGGGCCGAGATATTTTGATGACATCGTTGAATCTCCAAAACAAAGTTAATAGTTAATAGTTTTTAGTCGTTAGTTCATTCAAAAGTGCTGCCCACGTATCGGACACGATATTGGTGGTTCATAAAATAATTCGGTAATTGGGGTTAAAACGGACGAGATGTATCTCGTCCCTACACAATATGATTGGATGTAGGGACAGCATACGTGCCGTCCGCCGACCAACCCCCAAACACCTTAATACCCTGTCTTGATCGCTACCCCGCCAGCAGCCGCTTCAAAAAGGTGAGGCCGTTTTGGGCGAGCGCATCCTGCGACGGCTCGAACGAACGCCAGATCGCGGCGGCACGGGCGATGCTCTTAACCTTGCTGGTGAAGGACTCGATGACCACCGGCCCATCGTAGCCCACGTCGCGCAGGGCTTGGGCTACCGCGTCCCATGTGACGTTGCCACTGCCCGGTGCGCCACGGTCGTTTTCACAGGCGTGGAAATGCACCATGCGCGAACCGGCGAGGCGGATGGCATCCCCCAGCGACTTCTCCTCGATGTTCATGTGGAAGGTGTCGAGCATGATCTTGCAGGCGGGGCTGTCCACACGGTCGATGACTTCTACCGCCTGTGAAGCGAGGTTGATGAAGCTGGTTTCGAAGCGGTTGAGCGGCTCGATACACAGCACCACACCCTTATCCGCCGCGTAAGCCGAAAGCTGCTTGAGGTTGGTGACGAGCAGGTCGAGGTCACGGGCGCGTTCGTCGGGGGTTTGCTGCCACACCCGCCCCACCGCCGAATAGATCGGCCCGACAATGTTGGTGATGCCCATCGTGTTCGCCGCGTCGATGCAGTGACGGATGTAGTTCATGCCGTTTTCGCGGATTTTGCCGTCGTCGTGGATGAGGTCGCGGTCGGGACCCATCGCAGCGCACATGCTGCCGCCGAGACCGTTGTCGCGCAGGATTTGTGCGCCAGCCGCGTAATCCAGATCAAACGTGCCTTCGATGGGGATTTCGAGAATGTCGAAGCCCATGCCCTTCACTTTGGGGGCGAGTGCCGCCAGTTCCTCGGTATTACACGGTGATACCCACACCCACGCATTCACACCAAATTTCATCTGAAACTCCTCAATAACTCTATGTTTTGCCGCGACCTGCCAGCGCCGCCGTGATACCCAAGCCCACAAAGACCGTGCCGCTGACGTAACGCTGTACCCGCTTGAAGCGACGATTACCACGCAGCCAACCGGAAAGCAAGCTCGACACAATCGCATAAGTGCCGTCCGTCAGCGCACCCAGCACGATGAAGATCAGGCCGAGCAGGATGATCTGCGCCGTGACCGAGCCGTGCGACGGATCGACAAACTGCGGCAGGAAGGCGAAGAAGAATAGGGCGGTTTTCGGGTTCAACAGGCTGATAATCAAACCCTGCTTATAAATCTTGCCCAACGGCTGCTTCTGCACCGCGACCTCGGTGTCGTCCTCATCCCGCGAGCGGAACTTCTGGATGCCGAGGTAGATCAGATAGACCGCGCCCACGTACTTGACAATATCAAACGCCAGCGCCGACGACAGCAAGATCGCCGACAGGCCAAGCGCCGCCGCGAGGATGTGGAGCATGGTCGCGCTGGCAACCCCCGCCACTGATACTAACCCTGCCGTTCGCCCCTGATCGATGCTGCGCGTCATGATGTACATCACGTTCGGCCCCGGCGAGATCAGCAGCGCCAGCGACGCGGTGACGAACAACAGGACGTTTGTGGGCAGCAGATCGGTGAGCATGGTTGAGCAATCTCCTGAGCTGTGTTTCTTTTAGCGATGCAAGCATGTAAGTTACTCAATGAATTTGACCACATATATCGTCAAATTCACACAGCCTTTGAAGTCATATTGAATATTGAGGTAAACGGACGCGATGTATCGCGTCCCTACAGCAGCATTTTGATTTTTGTAGGGACAGCATACATGCTGTCCGTTACCTCATAAGCTCTTTCAATATCTAACTTTTAACTTTTAATTTCCAACTATCCGCAACTTGCTCGTCGGCTCAAACAGGTGCAGATGGTCAACCGGCACGTCGAAGCGCACCTCATCCGCCAACCGCACCGGACTCACCCCCGGCACGATGCTCACGATGGTCTGGTCGCCCGTGCGAATGTGGATAATCGTTTCCACACCCAGCGGTTCGATCAGCGCCACCTTGCCCGTGTACGCGCCGTTTTCTGTCAACCGCACGTTCTCCGGCCTTACGCCCAGCAGCACCGATTCTGGCACATCACCGTGCGGTGTGGGCATCCTCAGCGGGCTGTCGGCGACATGCAGATGCCCATTCTGGCGGTGCGCGGTGAACAGGTTGATCTTCGGCGTGCCGACCAACTGCGCTACCACAGTCGTCGCCGGACGGTCGTAGATGTCGTGCGGGGTGCCGATTTGCAGGATATGCCCATCGTCCAGCACGGCGATGCGGTCAGCCATCGTGAGGGCTTCGATCTGGTCATGCGTCACGAAAACGGTGGTGCTGTTCTGCGTCCCCTGAATATGCTTGAGTTCCACCCGCAGCGCCTCGCGCAGCTTGGCATCAAGGTTGGAAAGCGGCTCGTCCATCAGGAACACGCGCGGTTCACGCACAATCGCCCGACCGATAGAGACACGCTGCATCTCACCGCCCGATAGTTTCGCCGTTTTCCGTTCGAGCAGGTGGGTAATCCGCAGCTTTTCCGCCGCCATATGGATGCGCTGTTTGATCTCCGGTTCCGGTATCTTCCGCAGCGGCGAGCGCAGAGGGAAGGCGAGGTTGTCGTACACCGACATGCCGGGGTACAGCGAGTACTGCTGGAACACGAACGCCACATCACGCTCGGCGGGTGGCAGCTCGTCGGAAAGTTCCGCGTCGAAGTACACATGGCCTTCGTTTTGCCGTTCTAACCCCGCGATCACCCGCAGCGTGGTGGTTTTGCCCGCGCCGGTCGGCCCCAGCAGCACGAAGAACTCGCCGTCGTGGATGTTGAAGGTCACATCATGCAGCGCGACTTTATCCTTAAAGCGCTTGGTGATATTTTCCAGTCGGATATTGCTCATGGTTAGCCCCTCCCGTTCTGCAAGGCTTTTTCGGTTTCGGGATGGAAGAACCGAACGCTATCCGGCTTGATGTCAAAGTGAACGGTATCGTTGATCTGGTGGCGCATCTCGCGCCCCGCCCGCACATGCACGATATGGTCACGGTCAAGCTGCAAGTGCAGCATGGTATACCCGCCGTGCAGGTCATTGGCGAAAGTGGTCGAGTGGATTTCACCCGCCGCGTGAACACTGACCGACTCCGGTCGGAAGCCAACGACGACGCGCCCATCTGCCGGTAAGCTGCTGCCGAGTGCGCCGCGCCAACTTTCCGGCACGGTGTAGCGGTTGTCGCCGGGGAGCCGCACCACGCCGTCGGCATACGTGCCGCCCAGCAGGTTCATGCCGGGGCTGCCGATGAACCGTGCCACGAACAGGTTGGCCGGGTTGTTATAAACCTCGGTCGGTGTGGCGGCCTGCTGCACTTCGGCGTTGGACATCACCACAATCCGGTCGCCCATCGCCATCGCTTCCACTTGGTCATGTGTCACGTAAACCGAGGTGGCGTTCTGGTCGATGTGCAGCCGCTTGATTTCGGCACGCATCGACTCGCGGAACTCGGCATCCAGCGCCCCCAACGGCTCGTCCATCAGGAAGGCCGCCGGACGGCGCACCAATGCCCGCGCCAGCGCCACCCGCTGCTGGTCGCCACCGCTCAAGCTGCCCGGTCGCGCGTCCAGCACATGCTCGATCTTGAGCATCTGCGCCACTTCCTTGACCCGCTTCTTAATCTCATCCCGCCCCACGCTCTGCGCTTGCAGGGGGAAAGCGATATTCTCTCTCGCGCTCAGGTGCGAATACAGAGCGAAGAACTGGAACACGAAGGCGATGTCACGGGCGCTGGGGTGCAGCCACGTCACATCCTTGCCGTCGAACAGGATGCTGCCGCTGGTGACGGCTTCGAGGCCGCTAATCATTCGTAGCGTGGTCGTCTTGCCGCAGCCGGACGGGCCGAGCAGCACGATAAATTCGCCGCTGTTGATGGTCATATCCAGCGGCTTCACGGCGAAACTCTCGCCAAACTTTTTCTCAACTTGCTTGAGTTCAATGGTTGCCATAATGCCTCGCTCGCCTTAGCCTTTCCGAATCGCGCCGAAGGTGACACCGCGCAGCAGGTGCTTCCGCAGCACGAAGGTCACGATCACCACCGGAATGAGAAACAGCAGCGAAGCCGCCGCGATGGTTGACCACTCGATGCCGCCGCTGCCGAGGATCAGCGGGATGCTGGGCGGGGCGGTTTTGGCACGGTCGGAGGTCAGGATAAGGGCGAAGGCGTACTCGTTCCACGAGAAGATCAACGAGAACACGGTTGTCGCCGCGATACCGGTGATCGACTGCGGCAGTACGACTTTGCGGAAGGCTTGCAACCGTGTGTAGCCATCCACCAGCGCCGCTTCCTCGTACTCCTTCGGGATCTCGTCGATGAAGCCTTTCAACAGCCACACCGCGAACGATAGGTTGAAGCTGGTGTACAGCAGGATCATGCCGAGGTGCGTGTCGTACAACCCCAACTGGCGGTACATCAGGAAGATGGGGATGGTGACGACGACGGCGGGTAACATTCGCTGGCTGAGAATGAAGAACAGCAGGTCATCCTTGCCGGGGATGTCGAAGCGGCTGAATGCATACGCCGCCAGCACCGCGAACACCACCGAAATGACGGTCGAGGTTCCGGCGATAATCAGCGAATTGATGATCTGCCGCGTGAACTCGCTCTGCCCGATAATCACCTGCTGCTGTGCCAGCGCCACCTGATCGGCGAAACCGAGGTCGGTACGTTGGCGTAGGGCTTCCACTTCCGCGTCACTCACCTGCCGCCGCTGGGTGAACAGGTTGACGAACCCTTCCATCGAGGGCGTGAAGAACACCTTCGGCGGAACCGTCACGGCATCCCGCAGCGGTTTGAAAGCGGTCATGCCCATCCACACCACGGGGATCAGCATCACCAGCGCGATAATCACGGCGATGATGGCACGGGTGACGTTGGCGGCTTGTGGTTGCCAGCCGACTTTATCGACGCGCGTGGAATAATTCACCACGGGAACGCGCAGCGCAGGTTTTGGGGTCGTTGTTTCGGTTGCCATGTGTTTAGCCTCCCCTCGCGTTGTTGAGTGACCGGATATAGAGGTTGCTGACGGCGATGATGACGATCAGCACAATGTATGCCAACGCGCTCGACATGCCGGTGTCGTACTGCCCTTGAAAGGCGAGTTGGAACAGCCGTATCGACACCGTTTCGGTCGCGTCCCCCGGCCCGCCGCCCGTTAAGCCTTTCACAAGGTCGAACTGTTTAAAAGCCTCAATCGAGCGAAACAATACCGCGATCAGCAGCAGCGGCATCACCTGTGGCAGCGTAATCCGCCGGAATTGGAACCACGCGCTGGCGCGATCTATCGAGGCCGCTTCGTAGAGGTATTCGGGGATGGCGCTCAACCCCGCGAGGCACAGCAGCATCACGAACGGACTCCACATCCACACATCCACGATGATGATCGCCCACATCGCCCGTGTCGGCTCGCCCAACCATTCCGGCGAGGTGTTGATGTTGGTGTAGCCCAGCAGGTAGTTGAAGATGCCGTAGGAGGGGTTGTAGATCAGCTTCCAGAAGTTTGCCACCACAATCGGCGAGAGCATCATCGGTACGAGGATCAGTGTGGTGATGATGCCGCTGCCCTTGAACTTACTCCGCAGCAGCAGCGCCAGCCCGAAGCCGATAACGGTTTGCAGGATGACCGAGATGAGGGCGTAGCGTCCGGTGACGGCGAAGTTTTGCCAGAAGCGTTCGTCAGAAAGAATAGTTGTGTAATTTTGCAGGCCGACCCACTCAGGGGCTTTGTCAGAAATAACGGAATAATTTGTAAAGCTCAGATACAGGCTGTAAATCAACGGGAATATATTCATCAGGATCAGCAGGATCATCGTCGGCAGGATGAACAACTGCACGATCCGCGTGTTGCTCATCTGCCGCTGGCGGGGCTGCTGATGGACCCGTGTTTCGATGCCTGAGAGCTTGCTACTGGTTTCGGACACAAGCAACCTCAAATCTCATGGATTAGGACAGGCGAACAGCCAGCAGGCCGCGCCCATTCGCGTACAGTTTTATGCTCACCGTTATAAGGCTCTGCCCTGTTGCGCTGCTAGTCTCATTCCCTCTTGTTCCCTCCCTTGCTTGCGGGGGAGGGTTAGGGTGGGGGTCTATCCCGCGCTGACAGTCCTCAATCGGCTTATTATTAGACCAATCAAAGGACAGCATGTATGCTGTCCCTACACAAACTCCGTTGCGTGCGTAGGGACGCGATATATCGCGTCCGTTCGTCGCTCATAAAGTCAAGCAGGGGTATCGCTACCCCCGCTTGATGAACCCTATCGGTTCGGTTATTGGATCACGCCCGCGTCGACCAGCACCGCGTCATGTTCTTCGGACATGCCGTCGAGCGCCTCTTGAGCTGTACCCTCACCACCCACGATGAAAGCGTGCAGGTAGCGTTGGGTTGGCTCCAAAAGCTGCCCGAACTCAGGAATATTCCAGAAGTCCTTGACGAAGGTCATGGTCTGCGCGAACGCCGCGTTATAAGGAGTCTGGTTCAGGAAAGTATCCGATTCCAGAACGTTGATGTTGCAGGTGTAGCCGCCGTAAGCCGCCCACGTCGCCTGTGTGTCTTCCTGCGAGAACCACTGGAGGAAGTCCAGCGCCGCCTGTTTGCGCGTGTCATCGACATAAGCGTTCACGCTCATGCCCTGACCACCGAGCGCCGCGAACTGCTGTCCATCCGGCCCCTTGGGCATGACGAAGTAACCCGTGCTTTCGCGGAAGGGGTTGTTGTCGCTGTCCAACGCAGGGAAGAAGGCGAAGTAGTTCATAATCATCGCCGCCTGCCCGTTGGTGAACGAGTCATTCATTTCTTGGAAGAACGAGTTGGTGTTGCCGGGGGGTGCGAATGAATAGAGTTCCTTATAAAGGTCGAGCGCCTGTACGCAGGGTTCAGCGTTCACCACACCGAGGACGTTATTGGTGTCGTCCTGCCAGTTGCAGCCGTAGCTAAAGAACGCATTCTCGAAGCCCATCGTGATCGCGTCGTAGTCTTTCTGGGTGTAGACGTTCACGCCGTACAGCCCGTCATCGGGGCGGGTGAAGAACTCGGCGATGTCGCGGAGCTGCACCCATGTTTCCGGCACGGCGAGGGGGTAGCCGTACTTGGCTTCGAAGGCGGCCATTTCGTCGGGGTTCTCGAACAGGTCTTTGCGGTATGCCCAGCCGTTCGCATCACCTTCGGTCGGGTAAGCATAGTATTTGCCGCTGCCCGCCGGATATTCACCGTAGTATTGCAGCGTCGCCGGGGTGACGGTCTTATCAATCCCGCCGCTGGTCATGAACTCGGTCAGATCGACATAATGACCCTGCGTCACACCTTGACCGACCCATTGGCTGTCGCCGACGATCAGGTCATAGGAAGTGCCTTTTGCCGCCCATTCCGTACCGACGCGGGTGTAAAAGTCGCCCCACGGGGTTTGTACGACATTGACCTTGATGCCGGTTGCTGCTTCGTAATCATTACCAATTTGCTGTAAATAATTCGCGGGGTCCCACTGCGCCCACCAGATGGTGAGTTCGGTAACGCCCTGCGCCGACGCGGTGGCTGCCCCGCCCAACGAGGCGACCAGCAGCGCAACCAGCATGAATAAAAACCCTTTTTTCTTTAACATCACTTTTGCTCCTAAACAAAGAATGGTCGAACGTCTTACGGTGTCGATCTATAATTTTTGTGAAGGCTAACCTCGGCAGTCTCCCTTCCTTACTATGTATACACCCTGTATACAGCTAATTTATATAGAGTAACACAGATCAAGAAAGTCAGCTATGCATACGACAAAAGTCATGTGATCAGGTCGTGAACATGAGGGTAAATTCGCCGGCAAAATAATTTTCAACAAGGCAATTGTTCGCGCAAAAGTAACAAAGTTTCTATTCGCTGTCAATAAATGATAGGGATGGGTAACAAGCTGTGACAGGTGGCTACAAACAAAAAGGGCGACCGGTTTGGTCGCCCCTACGAACATTTATCGTCCCGCTGATTAAGCGTGGAGTTCAGCCGGATTAGCGGCCTTTTCTTTGTGGTCAGCCGTCTTGTGTTCACGCCGGGTCTTGTTGATGTGTTCCGCCCAGTAGTAGCTGCCGATGACGAACACCGCCGCCGCGATTTGCAGGCCGATGCCCTGCCATGTGGCGAACAGGCCGAACCACTGCCCCAACCAGATTGGCAGGTTCAAGCCGATGATCGGGGTAATCGGCAGCCAGCCGACAACCTGCATGACGTGAACGGTATTGCCGACCATCGTCAGCAGCACGAAACCGATCATCACGCCGGTGACGACCAGCATCTTCTTATACGGCAGTTTGCGTTGCAGGGTGAAGGTCAGCACACCGACCACCGCTACACCCAGCAAGCCGAGCAGCACCCCTTCCAGCACCACCAGTACCCCGGCTTCCAGCACCAGCGATTGCAAGAACAACACACTCTCGAAGCCCTCACGGTAGATACTGGTGAAACCCAGAATGATAAGGCCAACAGTTTGGCTGATAGTGACCGCCGCCACGCCGCCGATCAACGTGCGCTTCTTGGTATGGAAGTTCGCCATCCAGCCTGTCCAATAAACCTTGTGGAAGAACCAGTTGGTGATGAGCAGCAGCACACCAATCGCGATCAGTGAGACAATCGCCTCCAAGCGTTCGCCCAGCGGCAGCATCACTTGCAGCAGTTCATTCGCCGCCCACCATGTAATCGCCGTCGCGACGAAGGCCAGCAGCGCCCCCACCGCAATCGGTCGGCGATAGCGGAGTTCTTCGGCGGTACGCAGGCTGGCGAGCAGCGAGGCTAAAATCAGCACTGCTTCCAAGCCTTCGCGGAACACGATGATCGCCGAGTTGGTGACGACCACGGTGGGGGTCGATTTACCGGCTTCCATCACCGCTTTGGCTTTGATGAACGAGGCTTTGAGCATCGTCAATGTATGCTCGATTTCTTCGAGCGGCGCACGGGTCGCGATCAGGTACGCGAGGCCGGGGGTCATCCCATCGCCCACACCAATATCATCCGCGTCATGGGCGACACCGCCACCCTGCCAGAAAAGGATTTCGAGTTCGGAGGCCATCTCCGGCGCGAAGCCGCGCAGCCGCTGCTCGATGCCCAGTTCGAGGAAGCCGTAAGCCTCCAAGCGGGCGGACTCAGCGAGGTCATATTGGTTCTGCTTAACGGCGGCGGGAATCTGGTCGAGCAGCGAGATAATCACGTCCATATCCGAGTCGGTGGCGACCTGCTGCCATTCTTCGGGCATGACCTGCTTGAGTAAGGTCTGAACTTCGATGCCCTTATTTTCCAGCGCCACCGGGTCAGCCGTCGATTGGATTTGGAGCTTCATGTCGTTCAGCAGCGTGGCGACTTTCGCCGTAATCGCCGCGTCACGCTGTTCGAGGGTGAGCGAAATGTCGTTGAAAGCGGCGGTTGACGCTTCGAGGAAGGTCGTCGCTTCCTGAATCTCGATACTCCGCACCACCACACCATTGACGATACCCCGCTTGTACTCAATCGACACCAGATCGACGAAGCGGATCAGTTGACCGGCACGTCGGGCTTGGTCGGCCTCGTTCAGCGGCGCGGCGCGGAAGCCCTTGAGCGCGGTTTGGATCGACTCGATGTTCAGTTGGAAGCTGTAGACATCACCATTGACGGCGACACGCGAAAGCGCCGCGAAAATCTTCTGTGTTTTCTGGAATTCTTCCGCCCCGCGCTGTTCCGCGAACGTGTTGCCCAGAATGTCGAAGTAACCCGCCGCCAACCCAACTTCCTCCGCCTGCCGCAGGTTAAACTCGAAGCGGTGGGCATCCTCGGCGCTGGCGAGGCTGGTGGTCAATTGTGCTTGATAGGTGTCGAGCAGGTCGTTACGGATGGCGGTAATCGTTTCTTCCACCGTGCCGTTGCCAGCGGTGAAGGCTTGCACCGCTTTGGTCGCGTCCGCGCCGGGGCGGCTGAACTTGGTCGAGCTGCGGAACTCGCGCAGCAGCAGCCATTGGGCAGCGGTCGCACCATCATTATTTTCGACCGCTTGCATCGCCAGTTGGCTGCTGGCGTTGAGGATGCTCGTCCAGATCGCGCCGCGTGTGACCGCCAGCGTCAGCGCATCCCCTTGTGCAACCGCTTCGGTCGCGGTGGCGAAATGGGTTTCCAGCGTCGCCGCCACATCGGGAACCGCCTCACTAAAGATCGGCTGTAACACCTGTTCATAACGCTCGTAGGCGGCTGTCATCGCCGTGACCGCTTCGGCATCGTCACCCAGCAGCAGTTTGCCCTGCGCCCGGAATAACTGCTGCCGGATTTGTTCAGCGTTGGCTTGTGGCGTATCACTTTGCGCCATGACCGGTAAAGCAAAAAATACCAGCGCACAGGCTAGTATGATTCCAGCGACGCGGCTCATCCGCTTCATAATATTGTCTCCATAAACGAATATGCAAACGGATGCGGGGACAAACAGCGCCCCACATCCGTGAGTTCTTGAACTCAGTTTTAGTCGATATTATTCCTGTATCGGAATATCCAGCAGTGCGGCGGCCTGCGCGATTTGTCCGGTGATGGTCTGGGCGCGGTCTTGTGCCTCGCTGCCAAACACATCGGCTTCTTCGGCGGTAAACTGCCGTCCACCCTGTTCCTCTTCAAGGATGTCGAGGACATAAGCCTTCAGGTCGATCAGCCCTTGTTTGATCTGCTCGTACTGTTCATTGCTCTCAGCCTTAATCAGCGGGCCAACACCATCATAAATCACCTGCAAGCTGCTGAGAATATCGTTGATGTCCGAAAGACGCGAGATCACGGCGAAGTTCTGGCCGGTCGCCTCGTCACCCGCCACGAAGCGCGAAGTCTTCCACGAACCGAAGTATTCGCTCATCGTCGGCACCATCACCACCAGCGCGGTGAAGGCATCGCTGTCGTTCGGCTCCCACGCTTCCGAGGAAACCAGCAGGTCAGCCGCGTAGCTGGCGAGTGAATCCGCCACGCCCTTGACGAAGTTGGCATCCGGCAGCACATCACCGAAGCCGACTTCACCATCGCCGTCGAGGTCAACCTCGACACCGCTGTCGAAGGCCGGATTGGTTCCCCACAGGCTGGCTTCCAGCAGACCGAACAGGTTACCGGGCTTCTCCAGCACCGTTTCGTCCGGCAGTGTCACGCTGAAATCGGCTGCGTTTTCGGGGTCTTCTTCACCGGAAGCCGAAGCGTCGATGATCGCGTCATATTCAGCAAGGCTCGGCACACCCGCCACGATCCCTTCCATCTTTTCGTATTCCGGGCTGATGATGATCCACTGTTCCTTAGCGGCGGTCAGCGCGGCGGTTACGGCTTCCGGTTTGGCTGCCCACAGCGCTTCGTAGTCAAAGCCAGCCGCCTCAGCCAGTTCATAATAAGCATCGGTACTTTCGGTCAAAACTTTGGAGCCTTCGGCGAGGCCGTTGGCTTTTTCCAGCAAATAGGTCTTCACGGCGGCCAAATCACCAACCGGTTCAGCCGTCGCTTCTTGTGCAAAAAGGCCGCCGAAGGGCAGCGCCGACAACGCGAACATTAGACCAAACAATAAGCGTTTGTGCTTCATAGAAATTCCCATGTTGGACATTGGTAAAGTTACGAGCCTAAGGGTAGCGAGTTTTACAGGGCTAATCTACAAGGGTGGTCAAGCGCTAAATTTCACAAGCGTTGATACCGGGTGTCGAGGTGTTAATCCAAACTGTGAGCAGGGCTATAAAAAAAGTTGATCGGGGTTCAATTTTGATTGGCCTATAGTTTTATGTAGATTTATGCAGGTTCAAGGTTATAATATGACTGTCATGAAGTCGCGCACTGATCTTTAGGAGTTCGTTTATCCATGCCCGCTGTAAAATCCTCGCCCCGCGTCGGTGTGATCGTCGCCCAGCTCGGCACACCGGACGCACCGACCGCCGCCGCTTTGCGTCCCTACTTACGCCAATTCCTGTCCGACCGCCGCGTCATCGACTACAGCCCGTTCATCTGGCAGCCGGTGTTGCGCGGTGTGATTTTGCGGACGCGCCCTCGCCGTTCCGCGCGGTTGTACCACCGCATCTGGACGGACGAAGGGTCGCCGCTGCTCAAGATTTCCCAACGGCAGACCGAAGGCTTGCAAGCACGTTTGGGCGATGCGTACCGCGTGGTGTTGGGGATGCGCTACGGCACGCCCAGCCTGAACCATGCCATGCAAACGCTGGAGGCTGAGGGCATCGACCGTATTGTCGTGCTGCCCATGTATCCACAGTATTCCTCCACGACCACTGCCTCGATTTACGATGGCACTTATATGGCAGCGGCGGGTACACGCTCGGCCTTCCACGACGACCGCAAGCGGTTTATTCCGGCGCTGCGTTTCGTGCCGCCCTATTACACCCACCCCGGCTATATTAACGCCCTGCGCGAACGGGTGCTGGAAGCCGTCCGCCAGCACGGGCAGCCGGATCGCTACCTGTTCACCTTCCACGGCATCCCCAACCGCTACATCCAAACGGGCGACCCCTACCGCGCCCAGTGTGAGGTCACGGCGCACTTGCTTGCCGAGTCGCTGCACCTCCAAGATCACCAGTGGCAGGTGAGCTTCCAGTCGCAGTTCGGGCCGGAAAAGTGGTTGCAGCCGTACACCAGCGATACACTTGAGGGCATGGTACACAGCGGCGCGGAAAGGCTGCTGGTGTTCGCGCCGGGGTTCGTGGCGGACTGCCTCGAAACACTTGATGAGTTGGGGAACGAAGGCCGCGACGAATTTGTCTCCGGCGGCGGTAAAGCCGAGGCGTACCACCTCGCGCCCTGCCTGAATGACCAACCGCAGTGGCTCGACACGATGGCGCAAATTGTACAGAATGAAGCGCTGGGTTGGGTTGAGCCTGTACCGGCTGCACAGCCCGCCTACGAATATCAACGGTAAACGTTACCGCGTATAGCTGTTATCGTTGAAGATGCCGCTGGGGTGGCAGCCGCGCCGTGCCGATGCCGCCTGCTTCTCCAGCGACACGAACTCGTCGTAGTGGGCGCGGTCGGGGTCGTAAACCACCGCCTCGGCATACCCCTGTTCCACCAGCGCACGGTTGACGAACAGGTCGCCCACGTACACATAGCGCAGCAGCCGGTCATACTGGTCGGTGTCGCTCACGTCTTTAACCAACCGCACCGTCTTACCCTCAACGAACAGGGCGTTCGCCTGCTTGGCCTCGGAGTAGCACACCTCGTCGCGTTCCGGCGTGTTCATCCCCACGTAGCGCACCCGTTCGCGCGTCCCATCCGGGAAGCGCACGTCAATCGTGTCGCCGTCAATGATCTGCACGACTTGCGCCGTGTCACCCCCTTGATCGGTACTCCCGCCCGAACCATCGCTGGGCAGTGGCGAGGTGGTCGAATCAAAGCCGAACGTGCAGCCGGTCAGCAGCGCAAGGACGAGTAGGATAACAAGTCGGTGAAGTGTAGATTTTTTGTTCATATCGGGCTAGTGTACATCCACCCCTCACAAGATACAAGCGCCACCCGTGAACCTCGTTTTGCAGGTTATCGGTTTGCCTTTTATACTCTCTAGGGTATTTGCGACGAGGGATAAGGGCAGCCAAATGGAAACGAATGCATCAGCCAACGCCGAAATGGAATACGCATCACTGCGCGAGGAAGTCCTCAAGCGCATCGAATCGCGCCAGCAAACCATCAGCGTTGCGCTGACGTTGGCGGGGGCGTTCCTCGGCCTCGGCTGGAACTCCGGCGCGGTCGTCATTCTCATTTACCCGCTGATCGCCCTGATGCTGGCGGTTGGTTGGGCGCAGAATGAGGTGTTCGTCATGCAGATCAACGCCTACATCCGCGACCATCTGGAACGCGAGGGCAGCGGCCTCGGCTGGCAGCGCTTCAACCAGCAGAACAAGGGTGAGCTGCGTATCTTCGGCTGGCCTTTGGAAGTGCTGGCGATTGGCGGTATCTTTATCCTGTCGCAGTTCATGGCGATTGGCCTCGGTGGGCTGCGTTTTGGTGGCAGCTTGCCGGAATGGCTGCTTCTCATATTGGCAATCGCCGCCGTCGCCGCGATGGTCATGCTGCTCGGCTACATGCGCCGCAAAGCCAGTGTCTAAACACCCATCATGTTGTGCTTAGAAGCCGTTTGAAAAGTAGGTTTAGGGTTCCTCGGACGCGATGTATCGCGTCCCTACACGAAATTCGCATCACAAACGCGCGTTTTTGTAGGGACAGCATACAGGCTGTCCGGTATTTCAAAACGTCTCAAATGGTTTCTTAGACCCGTTTTAACTCGTTCGTTTTATAACTCGGTACTCAATACTCAGCACTTAAAAACTATGCACATTATCGTCGCCTCGAAAAATCCCGTGAAACTTCAATCGGCATTGTCCGGTTTCCAGCAGATGTTCCCTGCCGAAACCTTTACGGCTGAAAGTGTCAGTGTCCCATCCGGTGTCAAAGACCAACCGATGAGCGACGAAGAAACCCTTCAAGGGGCGCTCAACCGGGTTGCCAACGCTGGCACTGCCTACCCGACTGCCGATTATTGGGTCGGCATCGAAGGTGGCTGTGAGGAAAAACACGGCGAACTCTGGACGTATGCATGGGTCGTCGTGCTGGGGCGTGATCCAGCGCCGCGCCGCGAGTGGCGCGACATGGACGCGATTTCCGGCAGCGCCCGTACCGCCGCGTTCCGTCTGCCGCACGAAGTCGCCGCGCTGGTGCGGAACGGCGTGGAACTTGGCGAGGCCGATGACCAGATTTTCGGGCGTTCGAACTCCAAACAGACCAACGGCGCGGTTGGCTTGCTCACCGGCGACCTCATCGACCGCCAGCGATACTACGAACACGCCGTCATCCTCGCGCTGGTTCCCTTCAAGAACACCACCCTGCGCTGGTCGTAGGGTTTATTCGGCTTCACTCGCGTCTGTTTCAGGTGGCAGAAAGCCTTCGAGTAACTGGATGAGATACGGAACGCTCATGACTGCCGTATCCCAAACCACATCGTAATTAACACGATCATAGGCATGGATAATACGATTTCGCATTCCAATGATCTCATGCCACGGCAGTTCGGGTAGAAGCGCTCGGGTTTCTGTTGTTACTTTGTTGGCTGCTTCGCCAATGATCTCAAGCGCACGTACGACTGCAAAACCGAGGAGAAAATCATCTTTTTCCAGATCAAGTCGTGTCTTATTGGTAATAAAATTCTGCAACCTGCGTCCTGCATCCAACATATCACGCAATAACGTTTCATCCCTCGTATTCATAAATGACCTGTGCGTCTTTCAAGACAGCTTTCCGAAAATGTCGGCTCAGTTCCATAGGTGTTCGTAAATCGACCTTGCGTCCCAGCAAAGACGTTAATTGGGTTTCTTGTTCCACCATATCCAAAAAGGTAATACGTTGGCCCGGTAAATACTCTACGAGCAAATCAATATCACTTTGGGAATTGAAATCGCTACTTAAAATAGAACCAAATAGTGAAAGTTTACGAATAGCGTGTTTCTCGCAAAACGCCTGAAGTTCTGCCTCTGGAATAAGAAGTGAGAATTGATTGAACATATTAAACCCTCAACCTTTTCTGTATTCTACCATCGCTCCAGACTTGCCACTGCATCAACTAGGTATCTTCCTGTCTTTACATTATCTAAAGTTTAATGACTACTGACTATCGACTTATTATTTCCTACGTTTGAATTCGGTTAACCCGACAAACTATTTACTAACCATTCCCAAACCCTCTTAACACTCACGCTCCCTCAAAGAGTTAGCACCAACACCGCTTAAAAGTGACCAAATGTTCTGACAAATGTTCACCCTTTCGTCCCCAACCTCTGCTATCCTGTGCATAGGGCTGGATGTAGGGATGAGGTACGCCTCATCCGCGCTCCCGACCTCACGCATCTTAACAACCGCATACGCCCTTGGCGTTCTCTGCCTTTCTTGGCGTGCTTGGCGATTTGTTCTCGTATTGGACTAATGACTGGCGACTATAGACTGAAGACTATTCTTGCCATTGCCGCCTTTGCTGCTAATTTTGCCAAGAACGGCGTATTTATCCCCTCCATCGCTTGTGGGGAGGTGTCGCGTTAGCGACGGAGGGGGTCTATCTCTGACATTTCGGACACTGACGACTCTGACGACATTTCTGACACAAAACACCGAAATGGCGGTATAGCGCCGCCGCCGCCGCCATAAAATGCACTGTGAAAGTGACGAATTTGAAGAATTTTGAGAACGTTCAGCAGTTTGCTCCCTCACATCCGCCGTCAAAACGATGTTGTAACAACAGCATCAACAGCAACAACTGCAATATTTCTAACATTTTCAACATTTGCGGCCTTTGTATGGAGCTAAAAGCCAACTGCCAACTGCTATATCCCAAACGCCCGCGCGGGGTTGGTTACGGTCAGCAGGTGAATATCCGCGTCGGTCGCGCCGCGTTCACGCAGGGCGGGCAGGAAGGTGTCCATCAACGCCGTATACCCGCGATAACCCTGCGGCTGCGGCACACCACCGGGGGAGCCGACCTCGTACCAACCGGCATCGTGGGAGAGCAGCACCTGTGCGCCATAACCCACGTCGAGCATGTTCACCGTGTAGTCGAGCATCTTCCCGTCGAGTTCTGGATTAGCCCCGATGGCATCGAACTCCACCCACGCGCCGCGTTTCGCCGCCTCGATATGAATGCTCGTATCCGGTTCGGTCTGCGTGTGTATCCAGATGAAGCGGTTGAGGTTTTGCCCCGCCGCCTCTAGGATGTCCATCTCCTCGCGTGCCGCCCTGCCGCCGATGGTATGGCTGCCGATGATCGCGCCCGTGGCTTGACTGGCAATCGCCGCTGCCCGCAGGTTACGCGCCTCAATCGCCTTCGGGCCGTCGTCCACCAGCGCGGTTTTAATGAAGCCGGCTTTGCTATCCGTACCCTCGATGCCGTCAGTGATTTCGCTAATCCAGTGTTCGGCGAGGGCTTCGGCGCTAATGTCTAGCCAATTCGTCGGGATAAAGCCTTCCTTATAGACACCGGTCGGCACGACGATATGAATGGGGGTGAGGCTTGCCACATGCCGCATCGCCCGAATATTGCGCCCCACGCCCAGCGGCGCGCAGTCGACGAAGGCCGTAACGCCTTTGGCCTGTATCGCATCCAAGTAGGGTTTCACCAACTGCCCGACGACCTCCGGCTCTCCCTCGCCATGCCCCGGCGCGAGCGGCCCGCGCAGATCGACAAACAGGTGCTCGTGGGGGAGAATGAAGCCTAATTTTTCGGTGGGAATATCCCCTTTGAGGGTTCGTAAAATCGCCATTGTTGAATCCTTTCCAAAACCTATTTGCCGTCAATTATTCGTGTTTTGAACACAAATACAACTCCATCCGTATAGGGGATTATGAAGTCATGTCAACAGGAGACAGGCCATGAAGATCCCAAGCTACTCAACCGACGAATTCCCCATCAGCGCGTTAGAGAAATTGACCATTGATCACTATTTCCCCGCTGAAGGGTTAGAGGAATTATTCGTAAACGCCCAAACGCTGGGCAACCTGATGGTGTACTTCGACGCGGTGGATGAAGCGCGTGTCCTCGCCGTTGGGGAAGCGCACTTACTACCTGACCGCATTGAGCGCGTGGGCAACCGCTTGATGATGACCGCCAATAACCTGACGCGGTTTTTCCAACAGGGACAGGCTGAGAAACTGCGTATCGAAGTGCATCTCCCTGCTCCTACGCGCCTGAATATCCATTTCGGCGCGGGCGTGCTGCGCTTGGCAGGGGGTGACGGCAGCGTCACGATTGATGGTGGCGTGGGCGAAATCACCGGCTATACCCATGCCGCGAATGTGCATCTCCACCTGAGCGCGGGTAACGTGGCGCTCCATAACCTGCACGGGCAGGCCGATGTTAAGCTGAACATCGGGGCGATCACCCTGAATTGGACAGAACTCAGTGGAGATAAGCAGATCAACGCCAAGTGCAACCTCGGTAACATTGATTTGCGCCTGCCCCCAGCAATCGGCGTGAAAGAGGAACGCGGTGGTGTATGCGTGCGGAAAATTGTGGATGTTCCCTACAGCACCTACATCGCCGCCGAGGTGAGCTTCGGTGGGTTGGGCGTGAAAGCCAGCAAACCGGTACCCGTACTGGTTTAAATTGTAAGGGACATCGGCAGCGAAGGGCATTCGGTCAATGGATATAAGGCGGGCGAGATGTATCTCGTCCCTACTCGGAACAGAGCCTTTGAATTTCGCATTTTGTAGGGACGGCACGCTAGGCAGATGCCATCCGATACGATAATAATTTTCCGGTCGGCTCTTATTCCCTGAAGGAAATCGCTTGACTACTCAGGCGTACTGGTTGCACCTTCCGCGTAAGCATAATCCGGGAAGATTAGCGGGTCGGGCAGTGCTTCCAAAATACTCGTACTCATCAGTTCGTTGTTGACCCACAATTCATCCAGTAAACCGGGGAGCGCTTTGCGGATGGAACCGGCTTTGGAACGTGGGCAGCTAATATTGATCGCCACCAACTGCGATTGATCTTCGAGCATCACCGCCATCACCAGCGAAACGTTCTTATCCTTGTCGTTCAGCAAGTAGTAGGCCGCGTCTTTGCCGTCCCATGTAAACGTTTCGGGGTGGCTAACGGCGGAGTCGCCGATCATGGACGGCTGTGTGACGATGCGTTCGAGGACACTCTGGGCGGGGTGGTCGTCCGAGGTAATATCGGGCGGAAAGCTGCTTACGGAATAGACGAACACATAGATTTGCATACCCATCAGCTTGCCGCTGTTGTGCATCGGGCCGCGCTGCTCGGCAATCAGGATGCCGTCGTCCATCTTACGCCCGGTCCACGCATCGGGAATACCCATCACGATTTGCACACCATTCAAAATGGCGCTGATACTGGACGGAACGGGATCAGTGGTGGCAGTCGGGGTTTCCACGATACTTTCGGGCGATTCGCTGCTCCGGTCGCACGCGACAAGCCCAAAGCCGATACCCACATACAGGCTTAAGGTGAACAATTTCCTCAGAACTTGATACAGCACAAGCACACTCACTCAATGAATTCTTCTATGTGTCGATACTCTATTGAGTATACGCTGAGTGCAATAGGCAATATCTGAAAAATTGCTGAGTGATTCCTCAGAAATAAACCTTGTCACATCAATGATTCCATTAAAATAGGGGCATAACAGGTCTGTTTACGCCATAAACCCCGCCTGACGCAAACAGTCGAGGCAAGCGGGCATCTGCGCCATCATCTGCGAGGCATCATCCGCGTTTTTCCCCGGCTGCCCGCATTCCAGCGCCACCCAGCCGTCGTAGCCGGTTTCAGCCAGTACCGCGCCCAACGCCGCGAAGTCGATCATGCCCTGACCGGGGAGGCGGCGGTTATTATCGGCAAGGTGGATGTAGCCGATGTCGTTGGCATACTGGCGCAGGGCGGCGATGCTGTCCTGTTCTTCCAGCGCCATGTGGAACACGTCGGCGTTAATCTTAATGTGCGGGTGGTCTTTAATCTTGCGCCGTACTTTAACCCCATCCGCCAGCGTGTTCAGGAAGTGCGTTTCGTAGCGGTTGATCGGTTCGAGGTACAGGTCGATGCCGATGGCATAGACATAATCGGACAGGGTACGCAGGTGGTTATGGAGCATCTCGTATTCCAACTGCTCGACCGATTTATAGGGCGTGAGGTCGGGCAAGGTCGGCCCGGCAAAATGCGGTACGAGGATGACCCCCGCCGCGCCCAAGTCCACACCATCGACCACTGACTGCCGGAAGGCGGCCAGCGCCCGTTCGCGTTCGGCACGGTCGGGGTCGAGCAAGCGCCCCTGATTGCCGTGGTTGACGGCTGAAATCGCCACGCCGGTTTGTTCGGCGGCTTCCGCCAGTTCCGGCACACGCTCGGTCAGCCCTGCGCCCCAAACTTCAACGCCCTGAAAACCCAGCGCACGGGCGTTTTGAAAACGCTCCAAAGCCGATTGTCCCGGCAGCATATCCTCTTGAATAGCCAAACGCATACACTCGTTCCTTACATCCATAAGCCGCTTACCGGCTAGTGTATCGCTGTCAGCAGGGCATTACCAGCCGCGCATTATTCACTGGTTTGCAGGGCGAACTTCCGCAGCCGCGCCGGACTGCTGATGGTCAGTGACAGGCCAACCGCGATGATGCCCATGACGGCGGCTGAAATAAAGATCAGGTGATAATCGCCGAGCAGGTCACGGAAGAAACCACCGGCGTAAGACGCGATGCCCGCGCCGATCATGTGCGAGCAGAAGATCCACCCGTAGAGCGAACCGAGCGACCCACGCCCGAAACGCTGCGCCGTCAGGTTGACAGTCGGCGGCACGGTCGCCACCCAATCCAAGCCGTAGATGACGGCGAACAAAAACATCCCCTGCATTTCGAGGATAAAGGGCAGCGCGGCTAAGGACATGGCGCGAAGGCCGTAATAGGTCGCCAGCAGTTTGCGGTTGTCGAATCGTTCGCTCAACCAGCCGGAAGCGAGCGTGCCGATGATATTCATCGTCCCCATGATCGCCAGTGCGCCGGCAATATCGTTTTCAACGAAGCCATGTTCGAGCGTGTGGGGCAGCAGGTGGGTTTGAATGAGGCCGTTGGTGGTGTAGCCGCAGACGAAGAAACTGCCCGCCAGCAGCCAGAAGTCACGGGTACGCACGGCATCCCGCAAGCTGGTGGAGCGCATATTGGTTTGGGCGGTGGTGGCGCTGGCCTGCCCGACCGCTTGCAGCCCCAACTCCTCCGGCTTGTTCCGCATGAGCAGCACCGCCGCGACGAGCGCAATGACTGTGGCGACCGCCAGCACCAGCATCAC
>Ga0209460_1000582_pt1 | contig 31545 bp, 35 predicted proteins | sample EBPBio132013_DNA_FD_185868 | JGI IMG/M metagenome (GOLD analysis project Ga0209460, IMG submission 185868) | Wastewater treatment Type I Accumulibacter community from EBPR Bioreactor in Madison, WI, USA - Reactor 2_5/13/2013_ DNA (SPAdes)... | ecosystem: Engineered > Bioreactor > EBPR >... | reverse complement strand
AAACCATCTCCCAAGTCTCCCTTGCGAAATCCGGGCAGCAAATCGCTTCCCTTCGAGTGCCAAAAGTCAGGAGGTCTACACTAAATTACGACGTCCAAACTGTCTCACTCATTATTGGCACACAGGGAGTCTGCAAAACATCGAAAAAACCTGCGTCATCTAGCGTAGTTGTTTCAATACCATTAGCATCTAAATCTAAAATTAACGGGTCAATTCCATAGGTGTTTTTAGCAAGATTAATTCGAGCTTGAATCGCTTTGCTGTGGTAGTAACTACCACCCCACTCAGAATCAGGGCATTGCTTGTAGCCGCCATTTGGACCACGGCCGGCGGCCATTTCACCCAGAGCAAAATTTATTTGATTTTTCAGTTCGTTAGCTGACACTGGATAAGCAGCCAGTAACTCAGCAGCTGTCATTTGTGTATAGGAGCTTTTCGTATCAGGTTTGCCAGCAGCCACTTGGGAGTTGGCCATGTTGATATCAGCTACAAACTCTGTTGGGTTGTCGTTATAGTACTCCTGCACACTGGGACTTGGTAATAGGTTTGGGTTAGTCGACTGCAAGAGCAAGTCTGCGGTCTTTGCTGTGTTAAATGGAAAAGAATCTGAATAGTTTTGCTTTCCGGCGTTCTGTTCACCGAGAATATCGTCGAGAAGATGACCAAGTTCGTGTTCCAAAGTTCTCTCAACATTATCATTATTCGATACGTTGATATCAACATCTGGTTCATCTGGTTGAGGGCAAGAGTAGGTAAGTCCATTGAATGGTATGCCACCATCTCTTATTCTGAATTTGTCATAACCAACTTTTTTGAGCAGCTTGGCGATATCTGGACTCAAATCACCGAGAGCTTTAAGGATTGAGTCAACTTTTGCTTTTTGAGCCGGGTTATTGGCGTAATCAAAAGTAACTTCAACTGTGAATCCATTTGAGGTCGAATGAGTCGCCAAAGCTAAATTCCCCTTTATTCAATCAAGACTTTACGGTCCAAAAACCGAAGGGTTCCTGGTTTGCACAAACCACCATACACTTAAAATAGTGTAAACTGTATGTATTTCGCGGTAAAGTTAAACTTGCAGGTCTCAGGACTAGTTGCCTCAGTGCTTGGTCCAAATACAGGCGTACCTGGCTGGGAACGAGAAATGATCGACTTCATCTTAAATTTTCCACGAGAATTAGCGAACGTTCTAAATGTGGCTATTTGCGTACTGGCTTTTATCATCTTGATACTCCTCCTTTCTCCCCTTTTGCCTGCGGAAAAGCACTACTCCGAGCCATCTGCACCTAGCAGTAAGGCTAAGCCTCTTCGTATATTAGTGGCTTGCCTGTCTGCGTGGTTGATTGACGCAAGTTTATTTGCCTTGCCGGCAATGGCAATTACTGGAAGTTTTTTTCTGCTGGGGCGAGATTTTTGCATGGACCCACGGGTCACTTATCCTGACCTTAGAGACGATTTGACCGGCACTCCCAGTAATATAATCTTGAAGTGTTTTCTTGCTGCACTGAACCCCTTCTGGTTTTCCTGCTGGCAGGCATGGAACATTTGTCATCCACAACAAGCGCCAGCAATATATCCTTACACCAATATTTATGGTCAAATTTTCCTGGTCCTGATCGAAGTGGTTTTTCCACTAGCCCTCTTTTGCGCCTACAAGTATTTCTGCGCTGTTAAGTATGGCGGTTCTATTGGTAGCATAATTGTTGAACATGAAAACGAAAGCGCGCACTGTTCAGCAGCAAGGAATCCCTTGTCGTTGCAGAATATTATTTCTTCGATGTTGTTGGGGGTACCTAACTATTTGAGGATTTTGCAGGGAGTTTCAGGTTCCAGCAGTGGGGAACGAGTCTGTTTTCAAACCTATATCAATAAAGGCAAGAGAAATCGATGGTTTGTAGTGAGTACGCTTTCCCTAATTATTGTTGCGACAAGCCAAGTATTCACTTACTTAGAACAAATTCGCAGGGTCGAGAGCCAGACCAGCTTAGCAATAACAAGGTTTTCCTATAGTAATTCATCGGATATGGACCGCTGTACTAGTTCACTGTTTCTGTTATGTTCTCTTCGATACTTATACGCGAAAGAGAACAAAACGAGAGCCTTGAGCTTGCTAGAACAAGCGGTCAGCAAACTGCCAGAAAACAGGGCAGTTCTTAAAGAAATTGAGTACGAAAAAAAATTTGTCAACGCTGGAAACCCATTTGGGTACATAAGGAAATTTTACTTTGAGTAAGTTTAAACTTTCATTCAGATTGCCCTAGTTCATGGCTTCTTCTTCATTAGCGCACTTACGGCAGCATCAGCCCAGGAGACGTAATCAGCCCCGCCGTCTTTACCTCGGCGCGTCCAGTTATAGAGATTGGTGGCGTCTATCAAAGCGTCGTTTATAAACCAATCCTTGAACATCCCGCTCATGTCTTTGTACTTCGGGTAGGCTTTGCGCCACCAACTGATAGCGAACTCCTTCTGTTTTTCATAAGGCACAAAATCGGAGCCTGGCTTCATCGCAGAGCGATAGTCGCCGCCTTTGGCGGCAATGAACTCATGCAGGTCATAGGCAAACTGACACATGGTCTCCACCGGCTGGTCTTTGTATTCCGACCGGAACTCCATATGCGGCTCAACCAGGTACTGCCCTAAAGGCCTCTTTGCGCCCTTGCCGCCACGTATGCCCGTAATCGAAAGGTCCCATTCGCGGCCACTATCATTAACTATTTTCGGCGCAGCCGAGGCAGCCGAGATAAGCTCAGTCATCACCTGGCTGTTGCGCTGGGGCGCTTGCGATTCTATTGGTTGAAAAAAGCCCTGAGCGTATGCTCCTTGAGTAGCTGAAATTATCGCCAGTGCCGTTAGTGCTCTTTTCATGGCAGTTTGTTTACCTCCACATACGCTTTGAAATCATTCTGGTTCTTCGCTATTAGATCCCTGACCATACCTGCTCCAGAGGGGCTGAAAATGTCATAAGTGAGCTTGACTCTTGTTGTTGATTCTCCAGCCGTAAGCTGGGCCACAAGATCTATTTCTCTGGCAAACAGCCTGGTGTTCTGCCCGGCTCCTAAGGCCTGCTGAAAGGTCAGCTTGGCGTGGATGTAGCCGCGAGAGTCGTCCTCTTCAACAATCCGCCAGTTCGAACGGCCGCTCACTCCGGTCTCTACGCCTGAGCGCTTCAATACGTCGGCGATGCAGCCCCAGGCCACAGGAAAAGGCACAGGCCAAACTTGCTCCTCCGGGTCCAGGAGCTTCTTCAATTCGTTCTGGTCTTTGTCATAGAAATACTTGAAGGTGAACCCAGCCGCTGCCAGTGCCACTAGAAGAGACAACCCCATGCCGAAAATATAATTCCAGACTGCCCCGACGATAAGAAAAACCACTACCGCAAGCACTACACCTAAAGCTGTCGTCGAACCCACTATCTCTCACCTCACCATTGCATAAAGCCAAGTTCCGGCACTTCCGCGACCTCGTCTTGCGCTTGGGCGGAAGGCGAGCTCGCGGTGTTCTCTTCCTTCACCTCTTCAGCTTCTTTTGGCTTAGCCTTGGGCTTGCGCACAAGCTTCTCATCCACTTCAAGCACCCGCCTTGGAGGCGCAGGATAGAGGGACTGGTTAGTTTCTTTCTGGTAGTTCTCCCAGCTAAGTGCCCGCACTTGCACCGGCCTTGTGGCAGGAAGAAAGACGATCATATTGGGCTTGCCGCCCTCAGCTTCCGCCTTCGACTCGTCAATAACTCCCAGGTTCAAGAGGTCGCTTACACTAAGCAGCGGCTCTTTGTCCTTCATGTCTTTGAGCTGCCCGCTTGATGTAACTTTGCCGTCTGAGATTATCGCCTCCCCCAGCATGTCGCTTATCTTCTTCGCCGTATCGCCGTCATTCGGCTTAAAGAACGCCTTCATTGCAGGCTGACTGATTAATAGCTTCGCTTCGTTTTTGTACAGATTCTCTAACTGCACGAAGTCTTGCACACCTAAAACAGCCGGTATCTTGTCGTGCCGGATGATACTTAACTTCGCAGGCATCCCACGCACGTAGCCGAAGTTGGTGAACTCATCTAAGAAAAGTGCCACCGGATGTTTGTACTGCTTTGTTGTCACCATATCTAGTGCCAGGTTGAACATCAGGGCAGCCAGAGGCTTAAATTCGGGCTTGTCTGCTGGTGTAGCCAAATACCAGGTGAATAGTTCATCTTTGAGCCCAGCCAGATCCACGCTTGTTGTCTCGGTCAGCTTCCTTATTCTTGGCTGGTTCCAGAGGTCTAGCCTAGTGATTAGACCATTAGCTACAAGGTTCCGGTAAGGCGCCGTTGTGGTATTCATGAACTTCTTGTATGCCTTAGCGGCTGCTTCTATCGGGCTATCATCTAGGAACTTCTGGATGCCTTCAGGGCCGTCTTCAAAGAGGTCGGCGATGTATGCCAGGTTGGCTTTGCCTTCATCCCTGAGCCCTACAGCATGGAGAATGAGCCCGGTAAGTAACATCCTTTCCGACATCTCCCAAGACTGGTCGCCTTTGTGAGTATCGAGCGTGGTCGATTGCATGATGATTTCCACCACGCGCCTGGCGTCTCTGTAGGTCTCGACATAGTCGAGCGGGTTTATCTGGTCCGAAGTCAGGTCGTCCGGGTTGAAATAAATGGTCTTGTGACCGTTTGCCGCCCTGTACCCTACGGTTTTGGTGAACAGGTCCGCTATGCCTTTGCCGCCGGTCGCCTCAGTCACGACCGCCGAACAAGTCACCCGCTCGACTAAATTGGGGATGAATATCCCGGTAGTCTTTCCGGTCCCGGTCGGTCCGCAAACAAGAGCGTGGCGGTTAGTTTCTCCTTCCGGCAAAGTGAGGAAGTTCTGGCCGTCGCCGGTCACAAGTAGGCGGTTGGGCTCCTTGGTCTTGGAAAGGTAGCCAGCTTTGGCTAGCTCCTGGGGCGTTGCCCACCGAGCACCCTTCTTGGGTTTCTCCTCCGCCTCCAGGACCATACGGGAGTCCTCATACAGCCCCCTGCCGACCTCCAGAAAGCGTTTTTTGCACTCCTCGGCGGTCCATGCATAGGTAAGCTCATTCACCTCGATTAAAACGCCCGCTAACCCGCTCTCGTCTTTCCACCTCAAAACTATCGAATACTGATAGTTCCAGGTCTTACCCATGACAATTTCCGGCTGCTTCCTTTCTGCCGTTATAATCCCGGTCTCTTCATCCACGAACGTCACATGCCAGTTGTGCCGGCGGAGAGTCGTCATCAAAATCCTCGCCAGCTTATTTGCCGGTATGTCTGTCGGGAAGCGCTCTTTGTACTGACTCGGCATCAGACCCCTCCGGTCCCTCCAACTCCCCTGTGCGGCATATTGAGTTCATCAAATTTGCTCGGATTGCGGTTAGGGTCTCGCATTATCTCTCTTGTCTTCATCTCTTTTATTTTCGAGCGCAGCTTACTGTGCTCTATTTTCTGCTCGGTCGCCAGCACTTCTTTTGTCGCCTGGACCTTCTGGGACAGGTCAGACTTGAGGTTCTTGATGTTGGTCAGCTTAAGGTCCTTTGCCACTTTCTTGATTTTGGCCAGCACCTTCATGGTTTGCGGGTCGAGCTTATTCTGGACTTTTGCCCCTGCTTCCGCCCTCTTCATGTTTATCCAGATGCTTGGATCTAATTTCCGCAGACCCGTGGAAGTTGCACCCATGGGACCGGCCGCTATTGCCGACTCAAAGCCGGAAAACTTGGCCGTGTACTGTCCGTCGATTGTCTCCCTGACATCCGATATCTTGTTCAGGGCTTTTATCTCGGCCTCTAAACCAGCCTTTTGTTTCTCCAGGGAAGCCCGGCTTGCCGCCTTTTGCTTAAAGTGCTCCGCTAGGCGGGCCTTCTTTTCGTCCTGGTAGTCCCTCTTTTGAGCCTTTTCTTTCTCGGTTACCTTGCGCTTAGGCTTCTCTTTCAAAGCCTCGCGCCTTGACTGGCTAGCCTCTTTGAGCTTTTTGTCTTCTTTCTTTCTGGCGTCCTGGGGCTTGTCTTTCTTGAGCCTGTTTGCGTCTTCCGGCTTGACCTTAAACTCGGTCTGCTGCCGCTTTTCTTCCTTCGCCTTCTCTTTGTTATGACTAGTGAGCGTTTTGGCGAATTTCTTCTTCTGCGCCTCTGACTCACTGCGCTGCTTTTGGTCCTGGCGCTTACGCTTCTTCTCGCTTTCCGAGTCAACCACTTCTCTCACCTATCTGACACTGAGTCAGCCTTTAGCCCTAAATACCATGGTCTTCCTTGAGTGATTCCTTCGACAGAGCCTTGTCCATCTCTCGCTTTTCAGCTATCCACTGCTTGAGCTTCTTGTACTCAGCTTTTGTAATAGCGTCCTTTGCCCAGTCTTCACCTTTTCTGTATTCGGAGGCAAGAAACTCGAGCGACTCGCACGAGTCTTGCCTATCATACAAAATCGGCTCCCTCTCTCCGTCGAGCATCACCCTGATTGGCTCTTGCTTCTCTTTCTCCTGAAGCCATGATTTTAGAGCCTTCTCTTCTGCTTTTGAGAGAACTATGTCTCCTGCCTGATGAGCTTCATTTACTTGCGAAAGCTCCTGCAGGCTTGATTCCTTACCAAAGACTCCATACTCGCCAGCCTCTATTTTCTCAACCTGCTTTGATTTGCGCTCAAAGTATTTCTCTTCGTAATAGCTGTCTTTTATCCAAGTCTTGAGCTTCTCCTGGTCTTCCTGTGATAGAAGCCCGCCAGCCTCAGCCAGCCGCTCCAATTCCCGGAGCCTGCCTATTTCCATGTTCCAAGAGTATTCGACAGCCTCCCCGGCCATCTCCACAGTTATCGACTTGGAGTAATACTCCCAGGCTTCAGCCTTCTGAATAGCGAGCTTCTCTTCTTTCGCCAGCCTCTTTGCCGCAAGCTGGTCATAGTCCGGCCTGTCACCCAGAGAATCAGCCTCCTGCTCTTTCATAGCCTCAAATCTTGTCAGCTTACGCTCAGCCTCGTCTTCTTTCATGACCCTGAGGAATTCTGATTTAGCCGCCTTCATGGCTTCCTTGAGCTTCGCCCCAAGCGGCCGCTTGCTCTTCTCCTTGAGCTTCTCTTTGTCCAGCAGCTTGTTGCGCTCCAGGTACTTATCCCCGGTCTCTTTCAGCTTTGTATAGTCGTCCTTTGAAAGCTTCACCTGGCGACCGTTTTTGTCCTTGGACATAATGACGACATGAGCGTGCGGGTTGGCTGTATTTCTGTGCTCGACTGCATACCACTCAAGCTCCAGACCCTTTTGCCTGCCAAGCTCATGCATGACTTCCCTGACGTATTCTTGAGTATTGGCGTCCTGGACCCCAGGCGACACTATCATTTTGTGGACCAATACGCCGGTCCCGGTCTGCCTATCTATTGCCTCATGGACTGGACGCGACGTCAGGCCGTCTTCCTTGTCGGTGAAGAAAGACCGCTTTCCTTGCTCTTCTTTGTCCTTACCCGGCCGGAACTTAATGTAATTGACGTGCGCCTTCGCCCGCGCCTTCCCATCCCTGGATGCCCGGATATAGCTGTGCTTCACTATCGAGCGCAGAGCCACTTTCTTAAACGCCTATTCGGTTATTTGGCACTCTTTCGGTCTCAACACCACTAACTTGTTCTTCTTTCTTCTGGCAATCAAGTCCTTCTCGACTTGGTCCAACTCCACAGAAAGCTGAATCAGGCGGCGGTTGACCTGCCTTACGTCAAAAGCTTGCGGGTCAAACATGTAATTTATCTTCCCTAGAAGTTCATCTCGATGAGGATAAAGGTCGTCTTCTAGCGCTTCTACAAATTCAGCATACTCGTCTACGCCCGAAAGGCACTCAGGCGGACAAGCCCGTTTGCCACTGAAGCAGTACGCATGTGGTCCTCCGATCTTGGCGGCTTCCCGGTCTATCCACTCAAAAGTTACATGGTGCGCCCATGGTCCATACTGGTACTGGAAGCCCTGACCTGGATTTGCCATCAGGGAAAACAATGAGTAATTGGCAGCATCCCTGTCCCCCTTCGAAGGCTTCCAGTCCTGGTCATAGTCGGTGTACCGGCTTCCTGCTATAACGAACCTATACTCCAGGCTTTCGTCCCAACCCATGACTATTTGCAGCATCTCGTGAAATAGCCCCAGCGGCACATCGCACCTCACGATAAGCCGCCGCCAGATAGGCAATGGTGCTTCCGAAAGCCTGATTTTGAATCGGTAATAGTTCAAGTGCTCTTTTTGCATGGCGGCCGCCTTACTTGTCTTTTCTGCCAAGCTTATCAATCAGCTCAGAGTTCTGCTTCTTCAAGAACTCCAGCGGCCCTTCCAGCTGTGCGGCATGTTTTTGCGCCTCTTCTTTTGCCGTCTCAAGTTTCGGCACAGCTCCGACCGGGGTCTATTGTACAAAAATGGCGCAACACGCAACACAGTGCCACGCCTTCACACTTACCCCCTAAACCTACTGCGGATTTGATAAGCCTTCCGCCACCTCGCCAGAAACATTCAGAAACCCACAGGCTAAAGGCAGTATTGCTCCGCCACCGGACACTCTCGGCAACCACCAAAGCCCAGCAAATTTAACCTCAGAAAATCCAAACAAGAACACTGGTGGTTGCTCGAAGTCCCAACCGACGGGCATTTTACTACACTTGACCCAACCCAGGCGCTCACATTACGCTTAAGGAGCGTGAGGGCACTAGCCAAACCACCAGAGACAACCATTAGAACACGAGCGGGCGAGCAACACTCGCCATTTCGCCCTCACGCACTCTTACTTAATTTCACAACCGCGATAGTCGTTAGCGGACTCTCTCTTGCTCACCTGAGCAGGCGAGCACTCTTTGCCGGAGGTTTTATGAGAAATACAGCCATTTTGATAATGCTGGTAACAATTTTTGCGACCGTGATACTGCGCTAAGCCAGCTAGCTGGAAGTAGCCCGGTTTGTGCCGGGCTACTTCAACTTGAACCAGCCCGCTTGCTCATAGACTGCGCCACCGCCTTTTCTTCCTCAGTAAGCCCGGCATGGACCTGCTTTGCGGCGGCCCCAATACAGTCCTTCATGATGTCCTCAGTGTCCTCTAACCTAGCCAGATACTTATTTGACGCCAATGTCGCCACCGCCACCTTGGCTAGCATCGCGCAGATTCTATTCACACCGGTTTTTATCACCCCGGTTATCTCAGCGGTCGACGCCTTTAACTGCTGGGCATACTCGGACTCCAGCCGATTTCTTAAGTCAGCCTCCTGGACGGCAAGCCCATTTAAGATAAACTCCCTTGCCAATTCCACATCCTTTAGCCCCCTCGCTCTGGCTATCTCCTTAAACTTCACCAGATCATCTGCCGCTATCCAGGTCCGCACTTCCCCTGGATACGCTTTGCCGGTTTTTGCCATCTTCATACCTCAACGGATAACTATAATTGACTACTTATAACCATTACAAACAACAACGGATAAATTCACTCACCAGTTGATCTATTAGCGGATAACTATAATTCTTGTATATTAAGTATTCTAGACATTAGCGGCAAAGACTTTATCCTGCTTTAGCTCAATTTGAGGACAAATTGGCTCGGCTGCTTGCGCTTTCGGTTCCGTCTCGCTGCCCGCTCGCCGGTTGAACCGAGGCATTAGTATTGACATATGCCACAAGAAAACGCAAACTAGACATAGTGGATTCAAGGAGGTTTCTTTGCCTTACCAACGGCTCAAAGCCAACGGGTTTACCTTTGTCTTCAAATACGAGGATGACTACCCGGACTTACTCCACATCTTTGCCCGCCACCGCAAAGAAACCGATGATGCCATGTACATTTTCTTCAATGGCGTCACCGCCTGGAACCAAGCCCAGAATCGCTTTGAAACCTTTCTCGATGGCGAAGGTCTATTTTGGTTTTGGATTGACGAACCAGGCAAAGTTGTAATGGTTGTCTCCTGCTTCGATCAATAACTCCAGGTGAATCTTATGCTAACCCGCAAATCTAAAAGAGGAAGTTTCGAGATCGAAGATCTCGGCGACTTTGACATGCCCGAAGACCTGGACGCAAAAGTTCAAAAGATGACTGCCGAGGCCGATGCTGAACTTGATGCCACCAGGGTGAACTTTCGCTGGCAAAAGACTCCGCTCAACCTGATTAAATCGGTGGCAGCCGCTATGGGCATCCCATACCAAACCTACATGAAACAAGTTCTTTACCGGCAGGCACTCAACGACCTGGAACACATCCAAACCTATAGCGAAAAACAAAACGTCGCCAGACCTCCGGCGCCCGGCGGTGTTACCGAACCAATCCAGAAAGAAGCCTAGTGGAGATCAAATGACGCAGCCGTCCGAAGAAATTCCAAAACACATTCGAGATACCCTAGCCTTTTACAATGATAACTATGAGAATTTGGTCTATTCGCAAAACATTCAGAACCCTGTGAAAATCAGGATTTCTTCGGACGAACCTAGATCTTGTCGATATTGCGGAAAAGGAGAAAACGAAGTTACCTTTAAAACTGAATGCCATGCTCTGCTAGAAGCGCTTGGCAACAGGCGATTGTTTGCGGAAGATGAATGCGACAAATGCAACTTTCTGTTTGGGACGATCATAGAAAATCATTTTGGTAAATGGAGCCTTCCTTTCAGAACCGTGTCGGGCATTAAGGGCAAGAAAGGATATCCCAAAATGGCTCGTGATCCTTTTTGGAGGATCGAGTCATCAGCGACAGGCCTGAACATCTCAATGAGAGAAGACTGGAAAATTGGGCATATCGATGAACAGAACAAAACAATACGCCTTGATTTACTCCGAGACCCCTATATCCCAGTCGCTGTTTACAAAACCTTTGTAAGAATGGCTCTAGCACTGATGCCGAGGGAAGAACTGCTCAATTTCAAGGAAGTCATTGAGTGGATTAGTTGTACGGATCATAGGCTGCAACTTGATTACGGTTGTTCACAAATCCTCTATTCCCTGATACCGCAAATAATACCACCCAACACGGTATCAGTATCTCTGTCCCGCAGATTTACTAACGATCTCAACTATCCCTATATGGTGTTTGTTCTGGTTTTTTCAAACTATGTTTTCCAGGTCTGCTTGCCTGCCCCGAAGACGCTGCAAAATAGAAAATTTACTGTCACCTACTCCCCACTTCTGTTTGGTCCAGATAGGAGTAATCCAATTCAACCCAAAGTCGTAGACCTGAGCGGAACTGAGACCGTAAGAGGCGACACAGAACCATTTGAGTTCGAGTGCGAAAGCATAGAAAGGAAAGACACGAGCACCCATGAAAATGTCTCTACTCGTGCTTATTTCCTATGGGAAAACAACGGGAGGAGAGATGGACAAGATTTGGCAAATTGGCTTGAAGCTGAACGGCATATTTTATCGACGTAATTTTTCCGATCCGAACACCGAAAGTGTATTTACAAAATACGACACCACGCGTACTATTTTGTAAATACACCCGGAGTTCAAATCATGCCATCACCCAAATCACCACCTGCAAAGAAAGACGAGTTGCTTCAGCTTCGCATCGACAAAGCCCTACTTGACAGGCTTTCCGGCTTGGCCGAGGAATCTCATTTGCCGTTGAGCGTTATGTTGCGTTCCTGGCTAACAGAGAGGCTCTCAGTCGAAGATAAACGTGTCGATGCAGAGCGAGAAGAATGGGTCGAGTCTAGACTAGCTTCCATTAAAGCGAGATTGCCGTTATTTGATGACGGACCACTTCTTGTTACGCATGGCTACTCCCTCGCGCCGAACAAAAAACTTGACTTGGACTATATTCAAAGCCGATCAAGCTCACTGCTACTCAACTCACGGGGAGCTACCGGGCAAATTAATCAATTTGGCTTTTCAATTACAAAGAAACTAGACAACGGTCGAATATTGTCTGAAGGTCAGGCTTTTAAGGTCGGAAGAGTTGAATCCATATATTCCATTCCTGTTGAAAACCATCAAATTCTTGGAAAAGCCCTAGATCACGCCATTGTAGAAATCATTCAGTCGCTCAGCGTTTTTTTCCAAAATTCCGAGAACTGCTTACCGCTAGTCTTTAAGGTCGCACTGTTAGCAGTCGAAAACTATTCAATTGTCGTTAATCCAACAACTATGTCATCCCCACCTTCAACATTTTCTTCTAGCGAGGTCTTTCTTTCGGATGTGTTAATAACAAGCTTTGAGCAAATTGCTAGTGAAACAACAACAGCAGAGCACATGATAGATGTGATAGATGAGCTTTGGCATGCTGCTGGACAGCGACACTCATTGAGCTTCGATGACAAAAAGAAATGGCTGAAACGAAGGTGAGTAGTCCTGAAAGTCCGGGTTAATTTACCCACAGACCAGAGCTTAGAAAGACAAGGAGGAAACGGTGGCCTTTACGGATGAAGAAGTAGAAAGAATGATCTTCGCTTTGCTCGATGCAGCAGAAGGCAGCGACTGGGAATTATGGAAAGAACCAGGAACGATGGAAAATAGACATGGCAAAGTGAGCATCGACGGAGAACGTCCGTTCAGGGCAAAGACCGCAACAGAGGTCAAACTAAGTATGGAAGCTTTTAAGCGAATGGAGTCAGAGCTTGATCTCATTCGATATGAAAGGGGTGATGTCTATCGAGTCACACCAGAAGGTAGAAAGGCCCTGAATAAATTTCGACAAAAGGCAAAAGTAGCAAAAAAATCCTTGAACCTCATCGCCTTTTCTTTCGGGCAAGCAGACGTAGAATCACTCGAACAATGGGCATCAGCAAACAATGCCCATATAACCATATTCACAAAAGATCCAGCTTTTCGAGATAACACCCCTCATCACATTGAGGAATTAAGGGATGCAGATGTACACGGATTCCTCATTTCCGACGCCGAAGCATTTAAGCCAATTGTGTTGGCTCAAATATACAAGACCTGCAAGATTCACAATTTCTATGTTTTCATTGCCACAAAAGGAGAAAAGCCATTGTCAGATGAAGACTTTCCAGCAGTAACCACCACAGGAACAACTGAAACTGGCTCGATAACCATAAATATAAGCGGCAATCAAAATACTATTGCAACACATGGCGGAACAAACCAGCAGATCACAAATCACTTGCTTCAGCTTGAAAAGTCAAATCCCGAAATTGCGAAAGTGCTGGATGACTTGATGGAAGGGGTGCAAGGCGCAAACCTCAAAAGCGCAGAAACGAGCCAAATTCTCTCCAGAATCGAAATGCTTGCTAAAGAAATTTCCGCTAATCCACCAAAAGAACACCATTGGTCAATTATGGAAAGAGCCAAGGGTTTAGTTGAATATATCGTTTCAATTGTTACTATAAATCATGGAGTCCGGTATTTACTTGAACACACGGACAAGTTGCTGCCACTCATAACCTCCTCATTTGGGGCCAGTTGACTTTCTCTTTCTTCATGCGCTTTTTTTAGGCATTAGAGCCATGGTCTACGGAGACCAAAGATCCGGCCTCTCTTCACGAATACTGGTGAAACCATTGGAACTAACCACGAGATGGTCAAGAAGACTGACTCCAAGGATCTTGCCAGCCTTAATGAGAGTCTCAGTGGTCTCGATATCTTCGGCGCTGGGCTTGAGCGACCCGGCCGGATGGTTATGCGCAACAATCAGGGCGAATGAGTTTGAAAGTATGGCGGCCTTGTAAACCTCCCGAGGATGGACCAGAGACGCCGTTAATGTCCCGCGAGACACTATCTGGTAGCCAACCACTTGATGCTTGCCGTCTAAATGCAGGCTGACAAAATGCTCCTCAGCGTAGTGCTTCAGAGGTTCCAGAACCCGCTCCACATCATCTGGGGTACGGATTACCTTGGGCTCAATGCCCGACTCCTTTATCAAAGCCAGCTTGTACTCAGGCACAATGTACTTCAGGTGATTCTTCAAAGCCCGCTTGTTCATAGTCTATTCCTCATGCTCCAAGGTGCACGGCGCCCCTTGCCTGCGGCCTTACAAGCGTCCAGGGCGGGTCCCGGAGGCAATGAGCGAAAAACGGTAATTGGAGGGGACCCGGCTTGGCCGGGGAGGGGCCGGTTAAGGAGTTTTGAACCATTGCCGCCGGGCACTGGATGCTCTCCTCAAGCACGGCATGGGTTTAGCCAGCACCACAGGCAGCAGGGAGTACCGACAAGAAACAAGTACGGGGCAAGCATCGCCTGCCTTTGTAGCCGCCAGTGGCGACAAACAGAACTGCGGGATTAAGCAACAGAAAGCAAAAGAGACAAGAGCAATAAGCCCCTGCCTCTTTGGCTGGATTCTACTTGACCGGCTAAGCGGCTTTCTTGCGCCTGCCTCCGCTGGTAGATTTCTCGGCTTCAGCTTCAGGTTTCGCCTCCGGCTTACGCCCACAAAGGTGGAAACTAGAGAGCTTTATCACCGGCTTGGTGACCGGGATTGTCACACCATTCACTTCCTTAGAGTAGGTGCTGAGAGAAAGACGGCCAATCAAAACCACCTCGCGCCCCTTTGTGATGGCCTTCATGACCCTGTCTCCAAGACCATTCCAGGCATCGACATCGAACCAAAGGGTCTTTTCTTCATCGGTATTGGGTGAATATTCCCGGACCGCGATAGAGAATTTCACAACCTGCTTGCCTTCGCCAAAGGTATAAGAAGTGGGGTCTTGTCCGATATGACCGACGAGTGTTACTTGGTTATTCATATAGATTTGCACCTCCAAGTGCTGCATTTAAGTGCCGCCCAGAGGGCATAGGAAGACGATTCAGCATGGACGCAACGCGCCCGCCAGGGTCTGCCATTGCTGAAAGAGGCTCCGTATGCCATGCTCCGCACTTTGTTATTGCAGCCGGAGGGCAAACTTGAAAACACCAGGACCTGTATAGGTCAATATACGGACGTTCCAGGTTCACCGCCGCCGGCAACAAGGAAGAAAATCCAGCGAGGTTACGGACCTACTTAACCACCTTCAAAGAACCCTTGGTTATTGCAGTCATGATCTCTTTGGCTTTGCTTGCGGTATAGGAAGGCTCTTTCATCGCATGCCAGGCTTTGAAGTTTTCCGAGTGCTCTTCTCTTGGACCTCTGAAGTGATTGAAGGTGTGCTTGTCAATCTTGTCCATCATCTCGATAAATGCTGGCTCCTTTGCCACAGCCTGTAAGAACTTCTTCGCCGGACGAGACTGCCTGGCAAAATAGCCCTGGAGCTGGGACATCAAATGCACTCCGTAATTATTGTCATCGGCAGTGAAGGAATGCTCCACTTTGGGCCTCTTCATTCCCAGAAGCTGCCTTGCTGTATGTGGATGCTCAGCCGCATTTAAGAGCAAACACTCAAGCGCTTCTTTTGTATAGCCTAGCTCAAGCAAAGCAAAGGCTTTGACAAAATCACTGGACTTACAAAGTAATACTGCCCTATCCCAGCGCCCACAACACAGATGGATAATGGCTCTATAATCATCGGCTTCACTCTTGTAACCGCATTCCTTCTGGTAACGGTCACAGATTTTCTCAGCCTTTTCATACTCACCAGCACACAAGAGCGCAATTATCAGATTGCCCATGCCCCGGATAAAGGGGCGCGTAGAAAGGTCATACCAGTAGTCTTTCTTGGGCAGATTGCGAGGGAAGAGGTTCTTCCCAACGGCAACAGTCTTTTCAAAACACTCGACAGCTTTGTTAAACTGCCGCTGCTCAAGGGCCATCAAACCCAGGTAGTTATGACCTTCCGCATAGTTATCGAAAGCATTGACCAAGGCTTGAAAAATACACTCGGCCATTTCATATTCCTGCCGGTCGTAAAAGCCCTCCGCCCACTCCTCAACGGAAGGAGAGACTTCATTCTGCTTGAAGATGTAGCGCCAGTGGAATTCATCGACCTTGTCATATTCATTCGGCTCTTCCTTAGCATGAGCTTCATAGCTGGAAATATCTTCCAGGGTGCTGTCGATAAGCTCTCGCAGTGCGAACAAAGACGCCTTCTGAGAAATGAGAATCTCTTTGGAAGAAGGGATGATCAGAGGGTCGGCGACGGCCAGGTGCACGGTCAGCTCCTTAATAGCCGCAGCTAAGTCTTGACCGGAATGGGCAGTGCGCCCTTCATACTTCTCAGGCAAAACAGTGAGCCGCTCTTCAATAGCAGCATAGATTTTTGTCCAGTCAAAACCGGCGTCTGGATATGTGCGCGTCATAAGGTTCTGAAAGAGGCACTTCTGCCGCTCAGACCCGTAGCCCATAGCAGCCAGTGCCTCATCTTTCGAGTAGAAGGTAAAAAGAACCCGCTGCTGGACCTTGCCGGTTTCAGAATCCCTGGCACCGGAGACAATAGCCACTTGATTACCATGCTGCCGAACGTATGCCATATGCCACACCCCAAGATATGTTTCTACGAAACCCAACTCTAGTTGGATTTCAGAACTGTATCAGGGATCTAGTCGTTGTGCAAGTGCTAGTCTTTACACAACACTCCAGGGTCTGGAGTCTGCTCTTTTTCCTGCTTCACTTTGCCAGCTTTTTCCTTCCGGCGCTGCTTCCTCATCTCGCGCTCTACTTCTTTGGCAAAAGCTTGCCTTTCCTTCTCTTTCTGTTCAGCACGCTGCCGAACACTTCTCAGAGCTTCTACTTCTTGAGCTGTGAGCACCCCAAGGTTAGCGCCGTATGGGCGCCCGACTGATGAGCCGTCATAGCCCTGCACAACATGTGATTCCAATGCTGACAAAACTCTCTCTACTATTACGACCCTATCCCGGTCCTCGTCTTGATGCTCATTGAGCCACTGATGCAGGACTTCCATCATGAGAGCCCAGTTGCCCCGGTTGTAGCCACCTATTTTGACTTCGAAGGAGAAGTCGTTATCAGCTATCTGGCGATTTGGCACAGGATTTCCTCTATCTTGAAACCGGTTTTCTTGTGGACTTCGTTTTGGCAGAGCCAAGCTTTGTCAGCTTACCGGGCGCCTCAAGCTTGTACACAAAGCCGTCTTTTCCTTTGAACATGACGGCTTCATCAGAGGCATACTTGCGGGGCTTTTGCAGCCTTTTGATTTTCGCCTTTGAAAAATAACTGGGCAGATACTTGTGAGGACTCTCCTCAAGATCCTCTTGCATAGAGGAGATAGTTTCATAGGCCCAGGCATGCAGATTAATGCGATACGGTCTGAGGAAACAAACCATGTGCTGCAAAAGCGGCAAAGCATCAGGAATAACAAGACCGTCATAAGGTTCATTCACAAGAGACAATTCAGAAACAGCATATGGGAATTCGCTTACTGGCTTATCAAAGTGTGGAGCCAACTGTCTTTCCAGAGCTTTGAAGGCAGAGCTTTCCATGAGACTCTCGGTAGCCTCGGCGAAATAGCTGTCAGCCTCATCTGGTCGATCAAGCAGCATGTAATAGTGACCGATAGTCTGTAGCATTTTGGAGCGGATGCCGGGCTTTCTAACTTCAACCTCCGGGGAGAAGTGCTCCAGGGCGGACTGCAGTAGTTCGATTGCCTTTGCCCACTGCTCATTGTCGGCGGCTTCATTTGCCTGAATAGACAAAGTAACCATTTGAATGAAGGCATCTAAGTCTTGAATCTCTGTGGGCATGACGGAAGAACCTCAAGTGAAACAGACAAAGGCTAGTCTCACGCATGAACAAAGAAAAACGAAGAGCACTCAGCTAAAGTGGAAAAACTCTAATGCGGCCAGACGCAGGAGCCTTAGCACCCCCAATATCGATTGCAGGTATAAGCAGCAAGACGGCATTGCAAAGAGACTAATATGTGACGTTAGGCAAGCAGCCGCTATTCCCAAACTCAACACAAGCGGCTGCTTGCCCCTACAAGGCATTTTTATCGAATGGTCCTGGTCAGCGTCTACCCCAAGTCCAAAATCGCCCCAAAACACTCTCATGGTTCAAAATCGAAAAGTGCTGAGAGTGGTTGGTCCAGGGCCTGGGCCAGCCGGGCTAAAACTTTGACGGTGGGATTTCTCACACCTCGCTCAAGACCGCTTAGGTAAGCGGTTGCAATTTCAGCTCTAGCAGCGCACTCTTCCTGGGTCATGCGCTTTGATAGGCGCAACTCTCGCACCCGTTTGGAAAGATTCTTAATCGCTCGTCTTTCAGTTTTCACACCACTTAATGTGGGGTGTGATGAACTATCAGTCCATAAACTATGAGTTTACTAATAAGACCAAATAAGGCAATAGTTGCACCTTAGAAAGCACGGCAAATTTAACCTGACAACCAAAACACCAAGCCTTATGCTGTCAACAGCTACCTGGCGGACCCGGTTGTATGCCACGCTCATTGCCCATTTTAGTAGTTGATGACACAGAACTATGCCGACTGGCTACGGCTTTGTTATTAGGTCAGGCAGGCTTTTCAAGCCATCAATCAACCAATGGCTCAGAGGCCATTTCAAAGTTTAAGTCCGGCAGTTACGGTGCGGTAATAATGGACTTCAACATGCCGGACATGACCGGAGCCCAGTGCGCTGAAATAATGAAACGTATAGAAAGAAGAACTGGCCGCCATGTTCCAATCATCGGGCTGACCGCAAGCTATTCACCGGAAGTCAGAAAACTTTGCCTGGCTGCCGGTATGGATGAAGTGCTGGACAAAACCGGCCCGAGTATAGAACTAATAGCAGTGCTTGAATCTGTGCTGACCGCTAGAACACGCTGAGCTACGGATTCAGGAAATCATCTTCTCGGCTGGGCTCTTTCTGACTCTCTTTGAGCCGCTCTATCTTTTGTCGCAAGACGCTGGAGCCTTTCTTAGGCCTATCAGTCTTCAATTTACTCAGCTCTCGCTCAAGCTTTTCATAGGTGGTCCGTGCCAACTCACGCTCCGGGATCGGCGCTTTGCGCTGTTCCATTAAGTCATAGATTCTGCGCCAATCAGATTGGAACTCGGCCCGTTCCTTGTCATTTGGCTCCCTTTGCCGCTCTTGCTCGATGACATGAACTGCGCCAGGGGCATTATCCCACTGGCCGCCCTTGAACTCATTTTCGTAAAGCAAGTCTCCAGCCCGGTTACAAACTTCAAGCTTGTCCACCAGCCCCTGCTCTTCGATGTGCTGAACGGTTTTGGGCATACCCTGATACCCGGCATCGTGGCTCGAAAGGTCACTAAAGCGGCCAAAACCCTTGGCCTCCTTCTGTTCCTCATAGCGGCGAAAAATACCAGTAGTGCTCACTCGTTCATGAGTGGCTACGACTTTGGCAGTCAGGTGATAGCCGTCTGCCTTGAGGCGCTTCATGGTCTCAGAGATAGGACCAGGGTCCCGCATGGTGCTTTCAAAGAGGATGTTGCGCCTGGTCTCAATGGCCTGGTCAAAAAGTCTTTTGGTCCAGAGCCGACTATCCGGGTCAGTTCGCTCAGCAAAGCGCCTGTCATCCAATCGGAAAATCTCTTCTGCCTTCGGGTGGTACTCCCTGAGGTCATCGCCGTTGATGACAACGACATTTCCATCAGGAAAATCCCGTTTGCTCTGCTCTAACAGCCGGCTCTTGCCGGAACCAGGTTGCCCGCCGGTTATCACAACACGAGGATGAGAAACCGGGCGGGTGTGAGCCAGCAAGTCAATCTCAATGTCTCGGTAGTACCTTTCGTGATCGGCTTGATTGAGCTTAAAGCTCTCATCCATGGCTCTTGTAAATCGCTTTCACAATAGGAGCATAGATATAGAGAGCTTTAGCGATAAGGTCTGGAGTATCAGAAGAGATGGCGCGGCGCTCTTCAAGAAGAACATTTTTCTGTAGTTGGAGAGCCTGGATCTTGGCCTGGTTAGGATTGAGCTGGTCGTCTTCGCTATGAATTTGAGTATTGAGATAGCCGATGTAAGCCATCATGGTCTCAGTAGCAGTCTCAAGGCGGACAATTTCTGCCGTGAGAGTTTCGTCAGGATCTGGCAAGACCGGCTCTTGATTGCGAAGTGCTGTGCTCATCGTCAGTGCTCCTAGTCGCTCAATTAATTATCTCATGAAAACCAGAGGATATGCCGGAAACCATATATACATGGGCATTTTTCTAACCTGCTATTTATTGCGCTCTAACAAGTTGAGCCGGAGGTGTTCAATCAAGCGCTCTTCGGTGGCAAGCTGGTCGAGGTTGTTTTTCTTGGCAAAACCGGCGGCAATATCAATAGCAAGCCTACCGATTATCCAGGCGTACATCTCAGCATTTTTAGAGGGAGTGTAGACAACGGAGACAAAGTCACCACCATGGTCATCGTCAGCGATCCAGAGGCGGGCAATTTCCAATGGAAGACGAGGGTCTTTGCCGACCTTCATGAGTGGTGGTCTAAGTTCGTTGGGATGAGGTTTAGCAGTAGGCATCTAACTTAGCCTCCAATTCCTCGATTAGTTCAAGCAAAAATTCTTCCGGGTCAAGGCCGTGTAATCTAGCTACTTCGGTAGCAATATCCTCAGCAAGAACGGCAAGAGCAACGCCATAGATGGCAACATCCTTTGACTTAGGGAAATTGAAATTAGCGCTGTGAGAAATGCGGCTGTCCTCAGTGAGCCAGACGCGGAGAAGTTCAGTGCTGGAATGTTGACAACCAGGCGCAAAGGGAGTGGGTAGAGAATTAAGAGGTTTGCGCAAAGATAAAACTCCCCAAGAAGTGAGGTTTAGATTCAAAGAAGCTTAGCGGGGATTTGCCCAAAAATTGCTTGGTCCCGGAGAGTGAGAAGAATTAATAAAACGGCTCACAGGGGCATTTGTCAAGAGGCTATAATCGGTAGCGGTGGAAAATGTTCGCACTCACCCAAGGACAAAATGCGTAAACTAACTTCAATTCGAGGTCTCGGAGAAGTTGGGGGAGTCACCAGCAAGAAGTAACAAAACTGGCTCAGGCACAGGGAAATGATAGCAGTGCCTGAAAGAAAATGGAAGCGTCGCTGGGAAAAACCACCGGGGCGAACCCCGGTGGTGCCGGAGTAGGCCCAGACGGAGCCCCCAAATAGATGAGTTGCCGAGGAATAAATGGAGGGGACCCAGCGAAGCTGGGGAGGAAGCCGTTTATGCCGGAGGCTACCGTAGAAAAGGCCCGGAAAGCGAAGTTTGACTCTGGAGCTAGCCTTAAAGGGAGCGACGGCGGCAAGAGCCAGTTGGTAGGTAGTGCCGTGTGAAGTCCGTCCGTCGCCCCAAGGCGTAGAAGCGAAAGAAGTCAAACCAGTAAAAAGAAATGGCGACGTAGTCGCCTACCTTTTTTCAAGACTATTATTCTTTCTTTTTAGAGATCAGATTTGATCTAATTAGAGGGGCAGGAAACGTAAACAGGGTAAGGAATACCGAGTAGCCAAGCACAGTCAAAGTACACGGGAACCGCAGTCAAAGTACACGGGAACCGCAGTCAAAGTACACGGGAACCGCAGTCAAAGTACAATCTTGAGATCACTGACCACAGTCAAAGTACACAGCCACTGGAAAGCCCGAAAAGCGAAGCTGCATGGTAGGTCTATACAATTTGGACAGCAGTCCAAGCACAGTCAAAGTACACGCCACAAATTGCCAAGCACAGCCAAAGTACACGGACCTACCTAAAGAATCTGGGATTTTATTCCCTTTTCAATGCAAAGTGCCTGCGCCTGGCTGGTAGAGAGACCTCTTTGCTTGAGAAGCGGTTCTGCCATAGGGACCCCCTGGGCAAACAATGCTAGAAGTGGCAATAGTCGGTCATGCTCGCCAGATTCGGGCTGTTCTACTTTTGACGTGTGTACTTTGGGCGTGTCGGAAGCACTGGCCGGAATGTTCTTGGAAGCCTGGCGGCGAAGCTGCTCTCCTTTGTGTGCATCCCCGGGGAAATAAAGCAAATCCCAGCCATCCCAAAGGTAGTGAGAGATATAGCCTCTTTCTAAAAGCTCGACGTTAGCCTGGTCTAGTTGTTGCTTAGCTCGCCAGACCTTGTCCCAAACCTTGATACCCAAGTGCTGAGCAAGCCACTGATATTGAACTCGCCAATACCCTTTATCGGCAGAGCGCCAAAGCCAGTGGGAAAGAATAGGGTAAAGGTGCTTGCTGATTTCGCTTTTGAGTTCACGCATATACAGCAAATCAATAACCATCAAATATCTGGCATTGAGGTTGTTTCTCACGCGATCATCGAACTGAACGAATGACTGTTCAACGACTCCACCATTGCCGTCTGACTCACCGGCAATACCAACAGCCCTTAAAAGCTGAAATGACTCCGTAACAAAGAGATTTTTACTCTTATCAAAAAAGGAATTCTCGCTCTTGCAGGTTGTGTGAACCAGACGCTTAAGAGCAAGCTTGACGGCATTTGAGTTTTTACCGCAGCGAGAAAGACCCAACCGGCGCATAAAGGCGCTCATGGTACCCACCGCCATTACTTCTGGAACCATTAGGTTCTTAGATAGGAAGTTTTCATAAGCAATCTCATAGATAGCGAGTAGAACGTCACGCTCCAAAGGTCCAGGCATTCCAAATTCTGCATCAGGCTTCACGCACCACCGACGCTCTATCTCTTTGCCATTGACCTTGACAGTCTCTCTGGTATCAATGCCCTTTAGCCGATCCGCCTTCTTATCCAGTAAAAAATACGGACGTAGAAACATGTGCATTTCCGGCCGAACAAGAGCACTATCAGAAGAATCTATGGTTTTGACGAGTTTTGACTGAGAGGCTTGAGCGGGTAGACGAGAGAGCCCTTCTATGGATAACTGAGTGCTAGAAATGTCCGCTGGTTCAGCTTTCTGTCGTTTAGTCTTTTGCATTTTGCAAGAACATTCCTTACCGAAACCTATAGCTGACAGATGATCATTCGTAGACACTGACACTATAAAGCCAACCGTGTCAGTGTTTCAAGGATCACAAGAAGACATGCAAAAGCCCGCCATTTCTATATCCGACCGTATTACGCCTTTACAGGTGGTGGCATTTCAGAGCATAATTTGCAGTGCGTCAGTCTGACATTTCAGACTGACAGTAGACCGAAATCACTGACAGGGGAGAGCCTTCTTGGAAACGGCAAGAGAATTATTTTCACAGTCCAGCGATTCTGAGTTCGAAAATCTTTTTGTCAGCGACAGCAAGACTGACAATCACAAAAAGGCAACCGAGAGCGTCACTGACACGATAGAAGTGTCAGTACCTGAAGCTGCAAGACTGCTTGGTATTACCGAAAGAACTATCTGGCGCAGAATTAGGCAGAAGAAATTGTCGTCAGAGCTGGTTAACGGGAAGACGATTATCAGACTCAGCCAGTCTGACATTCAAACCTGCGCCACTGACGCTGTCACTGACGACACTGGGATAGAAGCCGAGCCTGTCAGTGACACTGAAGACGCGGTCAGTCTACCTGACACTGTCAGCACGGCTCTGACGGAGCTGGTGTCAGAGCTTAGTGCAAAGCTTGAAGCTGCCACCTACCGAGCTGGCTACCTGGAAGCTGTGGTCAATTCACAAAGCAAGGAAATTCGTCTCTTGCCAGACCTCCAGGAGCAGGCAAGACAAAAAGCGAAGCTAGAAGAGGAATTGTCAGCCTTACGAGACAGGGCTGATAAAGTTTCAGAACTAGAGGCTGCCTTGAAGGAGAAGGAGCAGGAAATCTCTCAAATCAAGAATTCCTGGTGGGCAAAGTTTGGCCGGATGTTTTCCAAATAGTCAGCCGTGTACTTTGGCCGTGCATCGATGAAAGTAGAAGACAGATGGGCTGACTCCGGCTTACTTCGTGCCTTCGCTGCCCGAAGAGCAACCGTTTCGAACCAGCCGGAGGAGATAGTAATCACCGGCTCTACCGCTTGGTCGGGTCAAGTAGTTAGAGGCGTCTGTGAGGCTGCTAGAGAAATTTTTCTGGCCAGTTTGAGATGGAGGGGCCTCACTACCGGTAGCGTTCGCCTAGAATTTCCACTTTGCATCCAGACACAAAGCGCGGACTCCAAATGACCGACGGTAAGGATTCGAGTCAAAAACACTATCGCTTCTTGGAATCCAGCCGATTAAGAGACCTAGTCAATTCTCGAAACGCTTATCAATTCGGCAATTCTGGCTATCGGTTGTGAGAAAGGATTTTGATAATCAGAAATGCTGATTTTGTGGCTTCCTGGAATTTTTGAATTAGTCTTCTCTATAACGACCGTTTGTGAGAACGACAGCAGCAGCCACTTCCCAAATTATCTATACAAAAACCAAAATTGTGCCCCAGCTAAAACAGCCTGTGATAGTTCTTTCGTCAGAACAGTCACGCTGCCAAGGGACGCGACGGTAATAGAACAGCAAGGGCTGCCAGCCGGAATAAATTGTCAGGAGCCCATAGGGTTTTTGTCCAACATCCTTACCGTCGGTCCTGTCTACACAATCGCTCAATGTTGGCAGCGCCGCTTTATCCTGCTACTCCGTAGCCCTTTGCAAGGGCAGGAGGTGTGCTAATTGCCAAAATGGTGCTTAAGCTTCAGAAAGTGCTTTTCAAAGAAATGCCAACTGATGATCGCGAAAAGCAAGGCTATTGAAGCGACAACACAATTAAAAGCTAGCAACCCTGCCAACCTGGAATGCATAAGCTCTATTAAAAATCTAGCCGTTCCTAAAGCTGCCAAAAATTTGAGTAGCGGGAAATGAAAAAGATAAAGTGCATAGCTATACTTGCCGAAGAACGGCAAAATTCCTGAGCCCAAGATTGTTTTGGATATCCACACATGGTTGTGAGTTACCACAAAACTCAATACAGCAGCAAAAAACAACGGAGAAAGAGAAAGTCCTATTGATGGAGCAAACGTAAGACTCAACTGCCAATTGCACAGACGCAGTGAAAATGCCATAAGAACCAAAGTAACGGCAAAAGCAGCTTGTGCAAACACTTTAAACTTCTCTTGAGTCATTTGGCGAGCCAAAACGGCGCAAAACGAACCAATTAAAAGCGCATCTATTCTGCAAGGAGTGAGAATATAAGCTGTTATGTAATCGTGGCTATATAACAAATACACTGTCCTTCCTATCAGAATAATGACTATTGCTGACAAACAGAAGGTTTTTAGCCGACTGAGCGACAAACGCCAAACTGTGAAAGGCCAAATTAAATAAAAGTGCTCCTCTACAGACAAGGACCAGAGATGATTTAGCTCAAAATTATTTGCGCTGAAGACCCAAGCATGTTTCATTGCAATTAAGCAGTTAGTCGCGTAAAACCAGAGCCAGGACTGATAGTTTCTTATGTTTTCAAAAGTTGCTAGTTCAGACCCCGACAGCCTAGGAACAACAACAAGTGCGAAGAGACAGAAGGCATAATAAAGAGGAAAAATTCTAAGGGCTCTGCGAGTATAAAAATTGACAAAATAGTCTTTGGTTTGCCTAGTGTCTATCAGTATTCCAGTTATCAAAAAGCCAGAAATGACGAAAAACAAGTCGACGCCAACCCAACCCAAGGAAAGAACTGAGAATATTTGGTCCCATACCATCCCAAACCCGTACATGGGATCAAATGAGTGATGGAGCATAACTAGAATTACAGCCAATCCTCTGAGTCCGTCGATAGGCGCTATTCGATTAATCATCTATTTTCTTTGATTCAATTCGGTGAGTCGTTTCTCCAGGATTGGCAAACCAGGCTTTAGTATCAAAGCATCTTTGAGCTTTTGCTTTGCTAGTTCTTGATCTGAAGACTTGACGCTGGTTTTAAAGTACCATCTACAGCGGGTTGTAGCTGTACATTGAGCTATCTGCTGCTCTTCCGCAAAAGTTGTGCGAAGAGAGTTATTGTCTATATTCCAAACTTTCAATTCCAGATCAGGATGCGTGACGGCAGATACAACCCAAAGAGACAGACTTCCATTATCAACAGCAGGAAACCAACTGGGATGTTCTTGAAGAACAGAATAGATTGGAAATTCATTTCGAATCAGCACCATAGAGACATCCATTTCCTGAAACAAGTCACTCCAGCCTTGATCACCACGCAGGGTCTCCAATACCCGCTGGCAAAAGTCTTTTGGATACATATCATAACGAGTGTCGATAAAAACCGGTTGATAGCCTTTCGCAATAAGCCAACTTCCTGATGTCGGATCTGAAAAGCATTTACGGCCAGGTTTCAGCCTGTTATACCAATCCAACAAAGACTCATTGTTCTCATAAAATATCCGAGCCGCTTCCTTTTCATTTGGACACCTAATTTGCCAAACAGCACTAGCAAACAGGATTGAGAGACACAGACAAAGTGACTGTAAGATTTTATTTGATACAACGGGCACAGTAATGGCCCATTTTAGTTGCGTCAAGGCCTGCCCCAAATAAAACCAACTCACCAGAACAAATACAGACTGGTACCTTCGGACAAATACTGACATAACAGAGAGCACCAAGCAAACTATTAAGCCACTTCTGGAAACCTTCCGGCGTCCAACTATCAACACACACACACAGCTCACAAAATAGACGAACCAGTTAAAAGCGCTGGGGTCGGACCAAGATGGCAAAACTTCTCGCATTCCTAAGAACTGAGAACCGTCAACAAATGTTTTCAGGTAAAGCAAGAGCCCTAACCCGTAAGGGTTACAGACAGTTGCACAAAACATTAGAAGAAGAAGGAGTAGACTTGCTCTAGCTCCTATTTGTCTTCTCTGTACAAGAATGTAGATGATGCTGATGAGCATCCCTATGAGCCAAAAAGAATGAACATTCACCCAAATCAACAACACCGGAATGAATAGAGAAACCTTCTTCCAATCAGCTTTTGCTTTTTCTAGAATAACGATTTGCAAGAGAAGAAACAGATATGACGCAAGCTGCGGTCTCGTGTTGAAGAAATGAGGAGTCAAAACAAAAGATAGCATTCCAAATATCAGGGGAAGCCTTACGCCTAGAGCAATCCACATAGCCGGTAGGAAAAAAAAATAGATGAGAGAAGCTATAACTGTTCCAAATAATCCTAAGAGCCAGATTCCACCTAGTCGATAAACAACGGCTATGAATAACTCACTAAGCCACTGATAGGCAGTAAAACTCCGGTCTGGATAGGTCCAGCTAAAAATGTCTTTGAAGGGTACACCATGCTGTGTTATGTAAATACCGGTTTGGATCAACCATCCAAGGTCAAAAGTCTCTTGAATTGATAACAAAGAGTTTTTATAGAACTGACAACAACAGGAATAGATCGCCAGTATGGTGAGAGCGAAGGTAAAAGCTCTATCGATTTGGCTTTTCTTCTGAGTTTGCAATTTCCACCCCAAGAAAGAAACACGGACTTTATGACACAGCGTAGTAAGTGAAGACAAAGGAAAATACGTATTGCCCTTTCAAAATGGAAGATTATCATGGTTTCAGAAGCCTAACGGGAAGGAGTGAGCCAAATGAAGACTTGTCTTGTCACTATGAGCATTTTGGCAGTTATTGCACCTTTGACGATTTATCTTCTTATTCAAGTCATACCATGCACATTAGGACTTGACACAATACAAAAGCTTCCACTGTTATTTGGTCTCTTAGCAGGCAGTTCAAGCCTTTTCATTCGTCGAGAAAAAAAGAATTACACCTGGAATACGGTCAATCTGTTTGCCGTAAGCAATTTCACAACGATGTTTTTGATATCAAATAAGTTCTTGTCATCCTGCATCTATTTCGGTTCAGAGTAAAGATAGGGGGAGCGAACCGCTTCCCCTATCAGACTAGCTTCTATTCAGCTTGGTCTTTTACAGTGGACCAGGGTTTGTCGGACAGCCTTTTGCGGCCAGAGAGAATGGCCCTGTGGCTGGCGGAGGAGTCAAGAGATTGATATACGACTCAAGAACGGCCCTGGAGCAATTGAAAGACCTAATAGGAGACTGATTGAGCCCAATCACGCGATCAACTGTTGGCAGAACATTTGAGGGAGATGCGGCTCCATCAATGGTGATCAAAAATGCTTCTGCCCATAGCTCTGGGGAAGTCAGGAAATACGGCAGTTTTTCACCAGCAACGACCGTCGGGGTTTTGGCGATGGGCCGATATGTGGCGTAGGGCAGGGTTGAAGTTTGACATACTTGCCCACTCGGTCCACCAGCAGAATTAGCACCAAGCTCCTTTTCAAAATTAGACAAGGCGGTGACAGAAAACATATTGCAAAGATATGAGTATCTCTGAGCTTGTGTCATTGCTGCCTGGCCGCCAGATGCAGCACTCCAATTCGCAGGGGTGAGAATTGTTTTGTCGCCGTTAAACAAGAAAACAAATCCAGTAGTCCTGTCTCGCGGAGAACTAGGGTTCAAGGCAAAAGCGAACGCATGCCCGGACTCATGATAAGAACTTCGCTTGAGACTTGGATTGACAACTACTAACGGCGGATTAAGAATCTGGTCATAGTAACAATTGTCGTAAATCGAGGAGACAATCAAGCCCGATGGGCTCAGCGCTGTGTAGCCGCATCTTCCTGTGCTTTGAGCAAAAACAGGATAGCTACTGTAAGGTGCCGTGTTGGCAAAAAACTCATTCGCCTCATTTCTATTGTTGAAATAGAAATAGCGAACATTTTGTGCCTTCAATTTGGTTTTGACATTAGCAGGAAGTGCCTGTAAGCCAGAAAACAAAGTCTGAGTTCGCGCGTCTGATGGTTTGACACCAGTGGTGGCATTATTGCAGCGATACGCATGTGTAGCACCAGGCACATTATTGCCGTCCAGCGGATAGTTGTTGAGAGTTAGTCCTTGCTCAAAGCAGATAGGCGGCACGGCTTGAGCGGGAGTGGCTGTGAGCAATGAGCCCAGACCAATGCAAGCCAGCCCGGCAGCAGCCAGGAGGCTCTTGAATGTTCGTTTCATGTTTTTTACCTTGTGGTTAATGGTTGTTTGGGTTATCCCTTCAGGGTTTTCAACCAGGCGACAACCGGCTAAACGACACTGCCGCTTAGACTGATTGCTTGTATTTCTTTGCCTGTGTGGCTTGGTAAGTTTTGCCTGGTTGAGAATCAAACGGATAACATCATGAGAATCGGGCAAATTAGAGGCTGAAATCCAACTTTGTAAGCCATTGGAAAATTAAATGGCTCTGAGAAAACCCCGAAACCCAAGCCGCTTAACAACTTCCTAAAGTTTAGGATTCAAAAAGGACGTTCCTAGCTAGCGCTAAGAGCAGATAAAAGGAGCCCATTAGAGGGGGCTGTGAGGTCGCTGGTGAAAAGTTTGTGGCGGGTTTGGTATAAAGGGGAGGTACTACCGGTAGCGTTTGGCACAGCCGGGGCAGAGAGAACCACTTTGCAGCCATCGTCAAAAAGCGGACCCCATATGTAGCGCCGGGGCGTGAAGCCAAGCAGTAAATCGGCCGCTGGTGTCTATCCACCCGGATCAAAAAATCGATTGTAGAGCCGCACAGCAAGCGGCAAAAGGCAATAAAACATAAGATATATTACCAGCAGCATTTATCACGCCACTGCACCCGGTGCCACCTCAAGCCATTTCTTGTAATCACCCATTTGGGTGAATTCAGAATTCAAGTAGCATCGTCTTAACTTCGTGTCAGTTTCCGAGTGGATATACTCACCAGTCGGAAACCCTTACAAATCCAAACTCGTAGTAAGGAGCTTATAGTGAGCACGACAACAATTGACAAGCATATGCAAGAAGTTATTCAGAAAAAAAGCAATGGCTTCAAGAAAGCTGATGCCGCTAAGTATGCAACAGAATCCAAAGTTACATACCTCGAATATGACGGTTGTTTTGCGGCTGACGCACATTGGAAAATCAAAGTCAAAGCGGGCCAAAAATTCGAAATCCTTGCTGATACAAGTGTGAAATGCGACAGCCGGGGCTGGAGTTGTGATAACTGGGCAACAAGATCTGGTCCGGAAGGAGTGCCTGGTTATTTTGTAAATGGTTCATTGGGCTATCCAAATTGTCCTATTGGAATGCTCATTGGAGCTATTCACAGAGATGATGTGGGGGACATGGACCAACAAGAAGCGCAGAGAATCTTCACCAATAATGTGATGGCCATTGGTGCTAGGTATATTGGAATTTCACCAATTGATGGATGGCTCTACCTGATTTTCAATGACACTTGGTCTTGGAGTGACAATAAAGGCGCAGTCCACGTAAATATCAAATTGGCGCAGTAGCGAAACGAAGTTTTCGTTGTCTATTTAGAAAGAAGAAACAAACACACAACTATGAGGTTAAAACCATGGCTGACAACAAAGAAGCTATTACTTTTGAATTGACCAAAGAACAGTCCGAAGCATTAAGAGCACTTGCAGGTTCCCGGAAGGTGCGCCTTTCTGGACAGATAAAAGGTGGCAAATTAGAGGTTGATTCGATTTGCTTTGCTGAAGAAGGAGCGAAATTTCCTGGATACGATGCTTTTACAGCCGTAAACGCACCATTTAAGACTAAAGCGTTAGTTTGAATTCCGAAAAGGCAGAGCTAGCTTTTCTAGCTCTGCCTTTATCTGTTGTAGTCATAGGTGAAGAAATTTGAGTGTTATTCCCGAACTGACGCATAATGCATTAGGTGAAGAGCATGCTGTTTCATTGCCGCATTACTTTGATGCCTTGAGACTGGCTTGCGAGAAGTACCCTCCGCCATTTGGCATGAGATTTTATGGTGATGAATATCGACGCATTGCTGTAGACCCAGATTGGTTTGCTTTTTCACTGATGACAAACTCAGCCAGAGAAGGCGACGGTGCTAGCAGACTATGGGACCTCGCCGCTAGCACACAAGATAGGTTTGCCGCTTCGCAGATTACGCAACATGCAATAGATGAATCGAGACACTCGCGTCTGTATTTGACTATGTTAGGGGTGGTATTTCCAGGTGCGGTAGACGAAACGTTCATCTCAGAGGTGCAAGGTTTATCGCCTAAACTCACGCGAATGAGTCCTTTAATTGCGAACATGACGTCGCCTTTTGCCCATCCTATAACGATAGACGATTTGATTCAGATGAACATCGCAGAAATCAGAACTTTGGTTCATCACATGCTACAAAGACCAGTAATAATGGCTTTCTGTGATAACGATAGAAAAGCACACTTAGTTAAATTGCTAGATTCGCTACTGTTTGACGAAATTAAACACATCACGTATACAGCAGAACTCATTGAAAAGTCAGCAGCATCTGATAAAGGCACTAAATCATTGGTAAACCAGCTGATGGCTGATCGCCTCCGTGATTTTAACGAACTGACGGAGCAGGAGTTAGGTGATCGAGTGTTTGAAACCACATAAATCCTTGCTGCAAGAGGTAAGCTCATGGGCTGCGGCTCAAGGAATTACGGAGCAGCAAATTCAATCATGGCATAAGGACTGTTTTGTAACGTGTGTATCTCGTTTGCTTGAATGCCTTTGCAAGGAGAATTTAGTTAAAAATAAGAGCTATGCTCAAGAAGGTGACGAGTGGTATCTCAAGCTGTTCGAAAGTAAAAGTCCGGATGCTGTCGAAATGCTTGTTCCAGTGGAAAAACCACTTATCGAATGGGATGTCCGTGCAATTGGTTTGCCCAGACAGAATACAGGGACTATAAGTGCCCACGCTGAATTTCTGTTTACTTTAAGTCATCTAGTCGTTGGGATTGCATCAGAGTCATTCTGTCGGAACGTGTCAACAACTTTGAGACAGTTTTCCGTTTTAGATTAGTGTAAATGCTTTTCAGCATTTGCCGATTTCATACCTTTAAGGGTACCCCAAAAGGCGCTGAGCGCGTTCCGCCTTTTCAAAA
>Ga0209460_1000579_pt1 | contig 31668 bp, 22 predicted proteins | sample EBPBio132013_DNA_FD_185868 | JGI IMG/M metagenome (GOLD analysis project Ga0209460, IMG submission 185868) | Wastewater treatment Type I Accumulibacter community from EBPR Bioreactor in Madison, WI, USA - Reactor 2_5/13/2013_ DNA (SPAdes)... | ecosystem: Engineered > Bioreactor > EBPR >... | reverse complement strand
CGCCACGTGCCGCGGCGATCAAGGCCATGCAGGAAGTGCAGGGGGCGCTGGTCGCCATCGTTCTGGTGCTCTGCGCGGTATTCATCCCGGTCGCCTTTCTCGGGGGAATCGCCGGCCAGCTCTACAAACAGTTCGCGGTCACCGTGGCTGTCGCCGTCGTTCTGTCGGGCGTCGTCGCGTTGACCCTCACGCCGGCGCTGTGCGCCCTGCTGCTCAAGCCGCAGCACAGCGAGCACCAGGTTTTCAAGCCGTTCAACCGCTTGTTTGAGCGTTTCACCCGCTCGTACACGCGCACCGTCGGCCTGACGCTGAAGCACGGCATCATCGGCGGCGTGATCCTTGCGCTGGTGATCGGCGCGACCGTCGCCTTCTTCCGCATCATTCCGGGCAGCTTCGTCCCCGCCGAGGATCAGGGCTATCTGATCTCGGCGGTGATGCTGCCGGACGGCGCAACGCTCAAGCGCACGGCGACGACCGGCGAAGGCATGCGCCAGATGGTGGCCGCTGACCCGGCCGTCAGGCACACCGTCGTCGTCTCCGGTTTCGACCTGATCGGCGGCGGCAACAAGCCCAACTCCGGCACCATCTTCATCCCGCTCAAGGACTGGGACGAGCGTCAGGCGACGGCGCCGGAACTGGCCGGCAAGTTCATGGGCTTCGGCATGCTGCAGCCGGACGGCATGGCGCTGGTCTTCAACCCGCCGCCGATCATGGGCCTGGGAACCGCCGGCGGCTTCGAGGTGTATCTGCAGAACCGCGTCGATGGCGATAGCCGGAAGCTCAACGAAGTCACTCAGGCCTTCCTTGCCGCCTTGCAGGCAAGGCCTGAATTCACGAGTATCAGCAGCTTCTTCCGGCCGACCGTGCCGCAACTGTTCGTCGAGGTGGACGAACAGAAGGCGCTGGCACTCGGCATCCCGCTGGCGAGCATCTACGAGACCCTGCAAAGCACGATGGGTACGCTCTACGTCAACGACTTCAACAAGGCCGGCCGCGTCTATCGGGTGCAGTTGCAGGCCGAAGCCAGCTACCGGATGAAGCCCGACGACCTGAGCAAGGTGCATGTGCGCAGTGCGACCAGCAACACGATGATTCCGCTGTCGGCCATCAGCACCGTCAAGCCGGTCGTCGGTCCCGAGCTGGTCGAGCGCTTCAACGGCTTTGTCGCCGCCAAGATCATGGGCGACAGCCGGCCGGGAATCAGTTCGGGCGATGCCATCCGGATCGTCGAGGAAGTCGCCGCGGCAACGCTGCCGAGCGGCTACGAAATCGCCTGGACCGGTCAGGCCTATCAGGAGAAGCGTAGCGCCGGCTCGTCGCTGCAGGCTTTCGCCTTCGCCATCGTCATGGTCTTCCTGATCCTGGCGGCGCAGTACGAAAAGTGGTCGCTGCCGCTGGCGGTGATCATGGCCGTGCCTTTCGCGCTGCTCGGCGCGCTCACCGCGATCTGGCTGCGCGGCATGCCGAACGACATCTACTTCCAGATCGGCCTCGTCGTGTTGATCGGCCTGGCATCCAAGAATGCCATCCTGATCGTCGAGTTCGCCGCCCGCAAACACGCCGAAGGCATGGCCATCGTCGATGCCGCACTGGCCGCCGCGCGCCTGCGCCTGCGGCCGATCATCATGACCTCGCTTGCCTTCGTGCTCGGTGTCCTCCCCCTGGTGAAAGCGAGCGGTGCGGGTGCCGCCGCCCGGCAGTCGATGGGCACCGGCGTTTTCGCCGGCATGATCGCTGCCACCTTCATCGCCACCATCTTCATCCCGCTCTTCTTCACGTGGCTGGAACGTGGCCAACCACTGTCGCCCGGCGACGACTCGCCCACCTTGCCGACGGAGAAGAACTGAAATGCCAGCCTGCCAGCAAACTCTGCCGGCGATTCGTCTCGCCGCCGCGGTGACCGCCACACTTCTGCTCGCCGGCTGTGTCGTCGGCCCGGACTACGTCAGGCCAGCCTCGACGCTGCCCGAGCACTACCCGACGGTCGGCACCGAATCGCGCGCCACGGCCTCGGTCAATCCCGAATGGTGGACACTCTTCAACGAGGCGACCCTGAACCAGTTGGTCGACCAGGCGCTTGCCGCCAACCAGGATCTGCAGGCCGCCGTGGCGCGCCTGGAAGCCAGCGAAGCCGCCGCGCGCGCCGTCGGTGCCGCGCTCTATCCGGCCGTAGGCCTCGAGGGCAGCGCTAGCCGCAATCGCATCAGCGGCGAAACGGCGAGCGGCAAGGAAAGCGGCTCGCTGCGCTACAACAATCGCCGCGCCGCGCTGACCCTGAGCTACGAAGTCGACCTCTGGGGCCGCGTGCAACGCAGCAACGAAGCCGCGCGTGCCGAGGTGCTGAGCAGTCGCTTTGGCCGCGACAGCATCCGCCTCGCCCTGATCGGTCAGGTCGCCAACGAGTACCTGGCCTTGCGCAGCCATGACGCACAACTGGAAGTCACCCGCCAGACGCTGGAGTCGCGCCGGGAGTCGCTCAAGATCGTGCAGGCTCGCCTGGAGGCGGGGTCGGCCTCGGGCCTCGAACTGGCCCAGGCCGAGAGCGCGCTGAGTGGCGCGCAGGGCCAGTGGAGCCAGGTCAAGCGCCTGCGCGCCCTCGCCGAAAACCAGCTTGGCCTGCTCACCGGCCAGCCGGGCCTGCGTATCGCCGCCGCCAGCCTGGAGCAGATCCCGCTGCCGCCGACCCCGCCGGCGGGTCTGCCGTCTTCGCTGCTCGCCGCGCGTCCGGATGTGCGTCAGGCCGAGGAGAACCTGGTCGCCGCCAACGCCCGGATCGGCGTCGCCAAGGCCGCGTATTTTCCGAGCATCGGGCTGACCGGACTCTATGGTGGCGAAAGCGTGGCGCTCGCCGATCTGTTCTCCGGCAGTGCCGGCATCTGGTCGGCGGCGATCGGCCTGGCCATGCCGATCTTCAACGCCGGCAAGACCGGGGCCGGGGTCGACCAGGCGACCGCCATCCAACAGGAAAGCGTCGCCACTTACCGCAAGACGCTGCAGACGGCTTTCCGGGAAGTCAGCGATGCCATCGTCAATCTCGGCGACTATGCCGACGAGGAAGCGGCTTTCGCAGCCCAGGTCGCTGCCTCAAGACGTGCGCTCGATCTGGCACAGACGCGCTATGCCAGCGGCTACGCCGCGTACCTCGACGTGCTCGACAGCCAACGCACGCTGAATGCGGCGCAACTGCTCTATCTGGCGAGCCGCAAGAACCGTCTGAGTGCCGCGGTGGACCTCTTCAAGGCGCTCGGTGGTGGCTGGCAGGCGCCCCTCGAGAGCGCTGGCTAGATCCAGGCAATGCAGAAGTCCCTCAATCGGCTTCGGTCATGGCGACCAACCTGCCGATGAAGGCATGCACATCGTCGTGAATCTCATCAACGCTCATGCTCATCGCCACCCGTTCACGGACAAGTGGCACAGATGGCTGTCCAGCTCTGAGTTGCTGGAACAGCGAGTTGTCGTTCTCGAACAAGAGGCGTTTCCCATCAACCACGCTGAACACGTTCGCGCTTACATTCCGCCAGGTCCTTCCCGGTGGCAGGGTCAGGTTTTCTCCAGCAAAGAAGTCGTCGACTGTCCTCAGAGTCGACTGCGCGAACAAGTCATCCTCGGTGCACTCCAGGTGTTGAATCACGGCACGCCGCCACGCCGGCGGCACCAGCAAGTAGTTTTCGATATTCCTGCGCTTCCACTCGGTGACCGAGGGATTGCCGGCGTCCGGATGCCATTTCGCCTGTTCGTCGTAGTCGAAAAGCATCAAGCGAGAGACCTCGGGAATGATCTGCCGGAGAGCCGCAAAGTGTTCATCGGCTCGCTGCTTCATGTTCGCCTTCTCACCACCGCCCATCACTTTGAAGCAAACGCGGTCCATCGCCCGCTGGGCGCCGCATCGGTCGGCCCAGGCCCGCAGGAGACGCTCGTCGCTTTCCCCTTCGACATAGAGGACGTATGGCGACGCCATCAGCCGAGTCATCTCCTCATTCGACACCTCCGACATGGCCCGCAGGACTTCGGGAGTGGCCTGAATGCGCTTGGGCACCTGCGCCAGCAAGGAAACAATCTGACTGGCGTCGACGCCACGAGCGAATTCCTCGGCGTGAGTGGCGATCAGGAACTGAGTGTTCCGCTCCAGTGACTTGCGCTTGAAGTAATCGAGGATCTCTCGCTGGAGATTGACGTGCAGGTGCGCATCCGGTTCATCGAGCAGGATGGTCGTCGGCTGGTAGCCGTACAAGAAGGCCAGCAAAGTCAGTGTCTGATGGAAACCACTGCCCCCGGCGATGATGTCGTAGTCTTTGCCGCCTTGTCGGTACTCGACAGTGATATGGACATCCTTGGCCGATTCGTATTTCGGCTCGCGAATCGTTACAGAAAACCAGCGCTCGACCATGCCGGCCAACTCTTGCCAGTCGGCGGGAGGGTGCGCGTGGCCTCTTGCGATGCGACCGCTCTGATCACGAGGCGGCGCGGGGCAGACGCGCAAGAGCAAATTGCGTAGCACGCTACCGGGTTGGCCCTTGCCCACCTGTTGGCGGATCGGCGACACATCCAACCACTTCTCGGCAGGCTCCAGGCCGGAAAACGGCGGCACATAAGCAATCCTCGGCAGGTCGCCGTGTTGCTCGCAGTCACGGAATTTCGCCCAGCCTTCACTGGGAATGGCGTACATGGTTTGCGGCGAGTGGTAGCGCAAATCCACGCCAAACGAATCAGTCTCTCCCGATGCCCTTCGCCACTCGACGCGAATGCCTATGAGGATGTATTCCTGCTTCTTCTTGTTATCGACAACAGGCCAGTGTCGGTCTGTCCTGTCCTTCCACAGCAGGTTGAATTCCGGCACCGGCAAGGCAGTAAAGTTGGGCAAGACAATCTGAATGCCTTTGGAACCGCTGCGCTTCGATCGGTGGAACTCATCGACGCAAAATTGCCAGATGGCCAGTGCCTGGAGCACCGTGCTCTTGCCGCTGTTGTTACGCCCGACCAGCAGGTCGAACTCGGTAAAGTCATAGGCCTGCTCGTCTACGCTCTTGAAGTTGCGCAGAATCAAACGCGTGATCATGGCTTCACCTCCTTGCGAGCGGTTTGCGAGGCTTCAACTGAATCCCCTCGCATCACGTCACCCTGAACACCTTCATCACCTCGTCGCCGAGGTGATTGATCACCTTGACGGCGATCCGCCCCGACTGTGGTCGGTCGAAGGGACGCGAGAGGTCGCTGTTCAGCGTCGCCCAGGCGTCTTCGTTGATGTCGGCCTTCAAGGTGGTCTTCAGTGCCTTGTAGGGATCGTTGGCGCCGAGGAAATAGGCGTGGCGGACGAAGAAGCTCTCTTCGTTGTAGTCGGTGTCGATGAACCAGCAGGCGATGCCTTCGGCGCCGTCGCTGCGCACTTCGCCGGTGTTGGGATGGAAGACGTCCACGCCGTTGACCTTGACCTGTATCTGGCCGCCGTCAACCGAATTCGCTGCCGGCAGGATGTCGATGTCGGGCTCGCCGAAGATCACGAACAGGTTGCCCTTGCCGGTGTTCTTCAGGTCGTCGGCCATGTGCAGGTCGGCGTTCATGCGCGCCTTGAGCACCGGGATGCGGCCGAGCCGGTCGAACTCGGACGAGCGCGCGTCGTAGTTGAAGGCGCAGGCGATCAGCACGTCGAAACCGGCGTCGCCGGCCTCGCGGGCGGCGGCGACGAGGTCCGGGCGCGAGACCGTGCCGAACTCGGGGCCGATGAAAACCGCGGCGCGCTTCTCGACGGCGCCCTCGACATAGCGGCCGTCGGCACAGACGAGGTCACCCGGCCACGGCGTCAGCGCCGTGAAGACGAGCTTGTCTTCCTTGTGCGCCTGCTGCACGCCAGCGGTCTTCAGGTTTTCGAGGATGATCTGGACGAAGTTGCGCTCGGCGTTGTACTCGGCCTTCGGTTCGGCAGCGGTGTCGATCAGTTCGTCGTCCGCATCGACGGCCAGGACGCGGTGCGGCGACAGGCTCTCGACCGTGAACGGGCCGGCGACGCGGACCTTCTTGCGGTCCTCGTAGGGCTTGTCGTAGAGCGTCTCGAACTCGGCGCGGGCGGCGATCGAGGCGTCGATCTCGCGCTGGCGGGCGATGCGCTGCTGCCACCATTGGGCATGCAGCTTCGTCGTCGCCGCGGGCCACCTGGCGTCGGCGTCGCGCGGAATCTCCCACTCCTGCCACGCCGTGCCGAGCGCCGCGTTCAACTGTTCGCGCAGCGGTTCGAGCAATTGCTGGTGCCTGTCCCAGATGACGTCGATCTCGGCGTTGTTGGCGATCGACTTCAGCGTGATGTGCGGCACGCGCTCATAGACGAAGCCTTGCCGGATGTTGCCGCGCGTCGGCTGGCTCGACGGTACGCTGCGGCTGACTTCGGCTTCCTTGATCTGGCCGTCGCGGCTGTCGGCGAGCAGGTAATAAGGGTAGCGGGCGCCCATGATGCGGGCGCGGGCGAGCGCCAGCGCGACGCGCGAGGTGTCGATCGTGATCCAGCGGCGGCCCCATTGTTCGGCGACGTAGGCCGTGGTGCCACTGCCGCAGGTCGGGTCGAGGACGAGGTCGCCGGGGTCGGTGGTCATTAGGAGGCATCGCTGCACGGTGCGAGCCGAGGTTTGGACGACATACGTCTTGTCCTCGGATCGACTGGAGAACTTTACGTCACCCCAGATGTTGTTTACCGCAACAGCAGGAAAGTCATTGATGAACCGCACATAGCTCAGACTCGTTCCTCGCCCCTCAAGGCGATTCGCACGTGACAGGCTCGTCATCCCTGACTCATTTGTCTTCCAGCGATTGCTGAGGCTCGGACGGAACTCGCGACCATCGACGGAAACCGGAAACCAAGATGCTGCTCCTTCCCCCTTGTCTCTTCCCAGGCTCTGGCTCGTAATGTTGTCTTGCCGATAGATCCGAGCGTCTTCTGGCAGTGCCCCGAGATCGAGCTTCTCGTCACGGGTCATCGGCCGTCGCTCGAGTGTCGCAAACTGTACGCGCGAATACTCGGCGAAACCGGCCCGCTCACTAGACTTCGGAACCCAAGCAGGTCGGAACTTCATGTGCTGTTTGTTCTTCGCGTACCAGAGCACGTAGTCCGTGACTGGCGATAGGTAATCTTGGGTTTGGCTACTGGTTTTTTCGATCGTGACAAGTGCGGCGTTGTTCTCGTCCCCAAACACCTCATCCATCAGCGCCCGCACCCGATGCACATTCTCATCGCCAATCTGCACAAAGATCGACCCCGATTCGGTCAGCAAGTCCCGCGCCACGGTCAGCCGATCCCGCAGATAGGTCAGATAGCTGTGAATCCCCTCCCGCCACGTATCCCGAAACGCTTTGACTTGCTCCGGCTCGCGCGTGATGTGACTCGCATTGCCATCCTTGACGTCACGGCTGGTGGTGCTCCACTGAAAGTTGCTGTTGAACTTGATGCCATAAGGCGGATCGAGGTAGATGCACTGGACCTTGCCGCGCAATCCCTCGCGCTCGGCCAGCGAGGCCATCACTTGCAGGCTGTCGCCGAGGATCATGCGGTTGGCCCAGTGCGCGTCGTGCTGGTAGAACTCGGTCTTGGCGTCGTCGTCGGGCAGGCCGTTGAAGTCGGCGAAGAGATCGACCTGCCGGGCGCGCGGTGCTGTGGTCTGGCGCCGGCGATCCGACTCGCGCTTGAGGTCGTCCACCAGTACCTTCGGGTGCACCTTCTCCTGGATGTAGAGCGGCGACGCGTGCACGACGAGGTCCGACCAGTCCTGCCGGTCCTTGCCGCGCCAGATCAGTTGCGGGTCGAGGTCGGCGTTGCGGGCAGCGATCTCTTCGCGCAGTGGTCGCATGGCGCCGGCGCGGCGCGCGTACGCGACGCGCACGGGCTTCTGCTCGTCACTGGCCATCACCGACTGGTACTCGGCCGTCGGGATGTTCTTGCGCGTCGCGTCGTCGTGCTTGAGCGTCTCGACGGTGAGAGGATCGTTCTTCTTGCTGACCATATTGTCAGGCGCCCCCTTGCATGGCATTGCCGGTGAGGATCGCGTTCAAGGCGATGTTGATGTAGTAGTTGGAGCGGCCGATCCTCTGCTTGTGCAGGAAGCCGCTTGCCGTCAGCGCGTCGAGATAGCGGGTGGCCGTGAGCCGGGACACGCCGAGGTCGTGTTCGAGGGTTTCGATCTTGGTGTACGGGTGCGTGAACAGGTTGTTGATCAGGTCCTGGCTATAGAAGCGGTGCTGGCTACGGATGCGGTGCTTGACATCGAGCAGGGCGGCCCTGATCGCCTCCACGATAGCCACGCCTTCCCTGGCACATTGCTCGACGGCACCCAGCATGTACAGCACCCAGTCCTCCCAGGTGTCGGCGTCGCGTGTGCTTTGCAGCAGGCGATAGTAATCGGCCTTGGTGCGCACGATGTGGCGACTGAGATAGAGCACGGGGGTATCCAGGAGACCTTGCTGGACGAGGTACAGCACATTCAGGATACGGCCGGTACGACCGTTGCCGTCGTAGAACGGGTGAATGCTTTCAAACTGGTAGTGCAGCAGCGCCATCTTGATCAGCGGGTCAGCATCAAACACCTGGTCGTCGTTGATGAAACGTTCGAGATCGCCCATCAACCCGGCGATGGTGTCGGGGTTTTGCGGCGGCGTGTAGACCGTCTGGCCAGCGCCATCCTTGAGCGCCGTGCCGGGCAGCTTGCGAAAGCCAGCGCTATTGCGCTCCAGTTCGGCCTGGATGGCCAGGATGTGATTGATCGTGATCAGGCTGGTCTCGCGCACGGCGTTGAATCCGATACGCAGCGCCTGCCGATAGCGGAGCACTTCCTTGGCGGCGGGGTTGGTGGCGACATTCGGCAAAGCGTCGTCCCTGAACAGCTCGTCATGGGTGGTGACGATGTTTTCAATGGCCGAGCTGTCCTTCGCTTCCTGCATGCCAAGCGTGTTGATCAGGATGCCCTGGTGTGGAATGGACGCCGCGACTCCCTTCAGCTCGGCCAGATGGCGGCTTGCAGTGGTCAGCTTCCTGAGGATGGCCGGTGTCTCGAAGCGTTGAGTGGCCAGGTCGCTGAGCATCGGGAGTTGGGTCATCGCCGTTCCTCCAGAATCGCGAGATGTATAGAAAACCGGCTGTTTCTATACACGTCGACTCGCAGGTGTATAGAAAGGGGCCGTTTTCGTGGCACGTCGCTTCTCCTGTGGATGCCGAAACAACGGCTCCCGGGGCGTGCGGCCAAGCGCCGGCTGGGCGCCGGGTCAAGGGTCGGGATCAAAGCTCCGGGCGGCATCGCGCGAAATTCCCGATCATTCGGTCGAACTCGACTTCGACCTTCCGGGCGAAGTCGTACTGTATCTGCCAGACGTCGGTGAACTCGGCGAAGGCCCAGCGTCCGTGCGTGCCGAGGTGGTTGACGCCGGGTACCCAGTAGGTGTCCATCGTCGATTTCTTCTCCTTGGCGTCTTCGCGCCGGTAGCCCTTGATTTCGACGATGAGCTGCAGCGGGTCATTGCCGCCGCGACCGTCGTCGATCAGCACAATGAAGTCGGGCCGGTACTGGCGCATCTCGGAACCGTAGCGGTAGGGCACTTCGAGCCCGAGGTTGTGGTTCTTGACGTAGGCGAGCACGCGCGGGTGCGCTTCGGCGACGCGGCAGAATTCGGCTTCCCAGTCGCTGTCGAGGATCACCCAGTTGAGCTGGCAGCGTTGGGCGCTGGTCTGCCAGCGATCGGTCTTCGAGGTATTGAAGTTGACGTGCGCCGTGCTGCCGGTTGGGTTGTAGGGGTCGAGTACCGCCCGGATCGGGCGGCTGCCGACGAGCGCGCGCGTGATGCCGGCGGTGATCCGCTCGCAGGCCATGTCGGCGAGCATCTTGTACTTGAGCTGCGCTGGCGTCGTGCCGCCCTTGCAGACGAGATAGCCGTCGAGCCACTGGCGGGCGATGCGCTTCAACTGGCCGAAGAGGTGCAGTTGCGGTTCGTCGTTGGCGTCGCGCCATTTGCTCAGCACGAGGTGCGAGGTGAGTTCGTACACCACCTGCGCCTGGCGCACATGGCCGGTGTGCGCCAGGGTGAGGTCGACCGTCTCGCCGATGATCCCGGAGTTGTGCGTCTCGGTGGCGCCGACGAGATCGGGCGTCAGTTCGAGGAGCGAATCGTCGTTGAAATCCGCGCTCAGCCGCTCGTCGGGCAATTCGGCGCGGTAACCCTGGACGCGCGGGAAGCGGATTTCGAGCGCGTCACGGTCGGGTCGCACGGCCTTGACCTGGATCGTCTCGCGTGGCGGTTGCGGCGGTGCGACCACCGGCTTGGCGGTGAAGTCGAAGGGGATGCCGAGAACGTCGGCGTATTCGACGTTGAACAGGCCGTCCTCGTTGAGTTCGTACGACTGCCGGCGCAGCGCGCGGCCGATCACCTGTTCGCACAGCAACTGCGTGCCGAAGGCGCGCACGCCGAGTACGTGGGTGACGGTGCTGGCGTCCCAGCCTTCGGTGAGCATCGCCACCGAGACGACGCAGCGGATCGAGTCGCCGAGGCGGCCGAGCTTGCCGACGGTGTTCATCACCTCGCGCAGCAGATCCTGGTCGGAGAGGTTCTGCCCGGCCTGCGCGTCGCCGCTGCGTTCGACGATCTCCCGGCGGAAGCGCTCGATTTCGTCGGCGGCCATGCCGCGGAAGCTGTCGTCGAGGGCGTCGCCGGATTCAAGCTGCTCGCTATCGATGAGCAGCGTGCGCGGGCGACCCAGCGCCTTGCCGTCTTCGTCGTGGTTGCGGAACAGCGGCAGACGGCCGAACTCGATCTGGCTGCTGCCGTCCTTGTTGCGGCGCTCAAAGCCGGAGATGTAGTCGTAGACCAGCTTGGAAGTTGACGTGTTGTTGCAGACGACGATGAAGCAGGGCGGCACCGAGATATTTGCCTGGGCCCACAGGTCGAAGGTCTTCTCGTAGTGGCCGTAGAGCGCTGCGAGCGCGGTCTGCAAAGGCGGCGGCAGGTCGAGCGGGTTCAAGGTGTCGCCCTTGCCGCGCCCCTTCTTCGGCATGCGCGCGCGAATGTGCTCCCAGAGCTTGCGGAACATCGGCATTTCGGCGCCCGGGATATTGTCGGCCACTGGCACGCGCGGCAGTTTGACGATGCCGCATTCGATGGCATCCATCAGCGAGAAATCGCTCATCGTCCACGGGAACAGCGTGCCCTCGGCGTAGCCGGAACCGCGCAGGAAGAAGGGTGTCGCCGACAGGTCGATGACGCGGGTGACGCCGAGCTTGCGATTGACGGCCTCGATGCCGGATATCCACAGGCGAGCGGCCTCGTTGTTCTTTTCCGCTTCCCTCTTCTCGTCGCCCTTGAGGACGTCGGCGCCCTCTTCCGGTTGGCCCGGTTTCTGGCGATAGCAGTGGTGCGCTTCGTCATTGATGACCAGAAGGTTCCGGATGCCCATCAGCTCGGGCATCACCCGCTGCAGCATCTGCCCTTCACTTTCCAGGGTGTCGAGTTCGGCGCCGCCACGCCCCTGCAGCAGCAGGCGGCCGCCGCGGGCCAGCGCGATGCGCTCGCGGCGCTTGAAGGCGTGATAGTTGGTGATGACGATTCTGGCCCGTTCGAGATCGCCGAGCAGGTCGCCGGGAATCAGTTCGCGGCTGGCGTAGTAACTGTCTGGGTCGTTCGGCTGCAGGACGCGCAGACGGTCCCTGATCGTCAGGCCGGGCGAGACGATCAGGAAGCCGCGTGTGAACTTCCGGCTGTTCGGCCGGCGCACGGCGTTGATCGTCTGCCAGGCGATCAGCATCGCCATCACGGTCGTCTTGCCGGCGCCGGTGGCGAGCTTGAGCGCCAGACGCATGATCTCGGGGTTGGCATCGTGGTTGGCGTTGACCAGATGTTCGAGAAAGCGCTCTCCGGCCTTGCCAGCCTGCGGCGCCACCTCGGTCAGCCAGATCGCGGTTTCGATGGCCTCGACCTGGCAGAAGAAGGGGCGGATGCTGCTGAACTCGTGCTGCCGCCAATGCTGCAGAAGTCGAGCGGTCTCGGGAGTGACGCGCCAGTCATTGGCATTCGGCAGACTGCGCCAGCGGTCGACTTCCTGCCGGACGCCATTGATGATCGCTGTGTGAGCGTAGAGCTGCGCCTGACTCGATAGCCCGTCGTCGAAAAGCAGCGAAGCCTGTTGCGGAGCCGCCTTCTGCTTCTTGGCCTTCGGGATCGGCGTGATGAACTCTGCCCGGCGCCGCTTCTCGACGATCCGTTGCGTGGGCTGGCCCGTGTCGTCGAGTTCCCAATGACGCGACGGATACGCGTAGGGCGAGTAGAGGATCGGTTTCTCGAAGAACTGGTTGGTCATTGATATTCTTGTCCGCGGCGGCTCGGCGGGGCTGCCTTCGGTCTCTGTTCTCTACGAATGCCTTCATCCTAACAGGATCGGCCCGGCGCATCGAATCGGAGTATTCTGCACGCTTCTTGTCGCGAGGTTCTCATCATGACGCCACAACAACTGGTCCAGGAAGTCAGCCAGCTCTTCACCCTGCCCGACGTGGCAATTCGCCTGAACGAGTTGATCTCCGCACCGGATTCCTCCACACAGGATCTGGTCGAGGTGGTGCAACTCGACCCAGGCCTCGCGGGGGCAGTGTTGAAACTGGCGAACAGTGCCCATTACGGGCGGGCTACCCGCGTCGACAGCATCCCGCGTGCCATCGCCGTCATTGGCGAGCGGGAACTGCAGGTGATGGCGATGGCGACCTCGGTGACGACGACTTTCCGGGGCCTGCCGGCCGATCTGGTGGATATGGCGACCTTCTGGGACAACAGCGTCACCTGTGGGGTGATCGCGCGCCTGCTCGGTCGCCGCTGCCGTATCCCGAAGACCGAACAACTGTTCCTCGCCGGCTTGCTGCACGCCGTCGGCAGACTCGTCTTCTACGCCCGTCGGCCCGACGAATATCGCGCCCAGCTTGGCGCTGCGGAGGCGCCCGACGAGCCTGCGCTGGCCGCCGCCGAAAGGCGCGTTTTCGGCTTCGATTACGCGACCCTGGGTGCCGCACTGCTCAAGTCCTGGAACCTGCCGGTGATGCTGCAGGTATTGGTGGCCTGCCAACTGCGTCCCGGCGAGGCCACCGACTGCGCACGCGAAGCGGCGCTGCTGCATGTCGCCAACACCGTCGCCGCCGGCCTGTCGCCGACGCTCAAGGGCGTGGCGGCGAGCCAGGCCGGGCAGGCGGATTTCGATTCCGCCGCCTGGGCGCTGCTGGGACTGGACGAGGCCGTGCTCGCCGAGGTGGTGCAGGAGGCCAGCTCGCAGTCCCTGGAGATCCTGGCGATCATCAACCCGTGTGCGGCGGTGATCTATTGATCGGGGCTGCACCCAGGCGAGCCCGCCACCGACCTCGCCGGTGAGCGGGGTAGTTCAGGCAGACGCGCCGTCAGGGCGCCGGGAGAGAACACGATGAGCAGCGGTTCGCGAAAGGGTAGGGCGACGGTGGCCCGCAGTGACGTTCCGTCGGCCGAGGAGGCGCGGCTCGACAGCGCCCCGCATGCCGGCCACCCGTGGAAGAAGTGGGGCCCCTACCTCTCCGAGCGCCAGTGGGGCACGGTTCGCGAGGACTACAGTGCGAACGGCGACGCCTGGAACTACTTCACGCACGATCAGGCGCGCTCGCGGGCGTACAAGTGGGGCGAGGACGGCATCGCCGGCATCTCGGACGACCGCCAGCAACTTTGCTGGGCGCTGGCCCTGTGGAACGGCAAGGACCCGATCATCAAGGAGCGGCTGTTCGGGCTCGCCAACTCGGAAGGCAACCATGGCGAGGACGTCAAGGAGTACTACTACTACCTCGATTCGACGCCGACGCACTCGTACATGAAGTATCTGTACAAGTACCCGCAGGCGGCCTATCCCTACGACGAGATCGTGCGCACCAACGCGCAGCGTTCGCGCGCGGAAGCCGAGTACGAGTTGCTGGATACCGGCGTCTTCTCCAACGGCCGCTACTTCGATGTCTTCGTCGAATTTGCCAAGGCCAGCCCGGACGACCTGCTGATCCGCATTGCGGTGGCGAACCGGGGGCCGGAAGCCGCCGACCTGCATTTGCTGCCGCAATTGTGGTTTCGCAACACCTGGTGGCGCGGCCTGGCCGCCGGCGAGGCGATGCCGCTGCTGCGCGCCCTGCCGGCGAGCGCCGCGGCCCCGGGCGTGCAGGTCATCGAGGCCAGCCACCCGGCACTCGGGGTTTGCTACCTGTACGCCGAGGGCGCACCGACACTCCTGTTTACGGACAACGAGACCAATCAGCAACGTGTCTTCGGTACCGTGAACACGACGCCCTACGTGAAGGACGCGATCAACGACCATCTCGTCGCCGGCCGGGCCGACGCCGTCAATCCGGCGCAGCAGGGCAGCAAGGCCGCCGTGCTGCACGTACTGAGCGTCGCTGCCGGCGAGACGACCAGCGTGCGCCTGCGCCTGACGAAGCAGGCTCCGGACGATGGCTCGTCTCCCTTCGGCGCGGCCTTCGACGCCATCATCGGCGAGCGCCTCGCCGAGGCCGATGCCTTCTATGCTGACCTGACGCCGCCGAATGCCAGCGCCGACGAAGCCATGGTCATGCGGCAGGCGCTCGCCGGCATGCTCTGGAGCAAGCAATACTACCTGTTCGACCTCGACTGCTGGCTCGACGAACACGACGCCAATCCGATCAGCGGCGGCAAGCGCGCCGCGCGCAACCGCGACTGGTACCACATGGTCAACGAGCACATCATCTCGATGCCCGACAAGTGGGAATATCCGTGGTACGCGGCGTGGGATCTGGCCTTCCACACGATTGCCCTGTCGATGGTCGACGTTGATTTCGCGCAGGATCAGCTCAAGCTGATGCTGCGCGATTCGTACATTCACCCGAACGGGCAGATTCCAGCCTACGAGTGGAACTTCGGCGACGTCAATCCGCCGGTGCATGCTTTCGCCACGCTGTTCAACTTCGTCATGGATCGCAGCCGGGGTGAGACCGACCAGCGCTTCATCAAGAACGCCTTCAGCCGCCTCTTGCTCAACTTCTCGTGGTGGGTGAACCGCAAGGATCCGCTCGGCCGCAACGCCTTCAACGGCGGTTTCCTGGGCCTCGACAACATCGGCGTCTTCGACCGCAGCGCGCCGTTGCCCACCGGCGGCGTGCTCGAACAGGCCGACGGGACGGCGTGGATGGTCTTCTTCACGCAGAACATGCTCGAGCTGGCGATCGCCATCGCCGAGGAGGACGACGACTACGAGGACTTCATCCTCAAATTCGTGCAGCACTTCTACTGGATCGGCGGCGGCATGGACCGGGTTGGCGACCAGCAGGACGAGCTGTGGGATGAAGATGACGGCTTCTTCTACGACGTGCTGCTGCTGCCCGACGGCAGCGCCACGCGCATCAAGGTGCGCTCGATGGTCGGGCTGCTGCCGCTGGCGGCGGTGACGGTGATTCCCGAGAGCACGCTGACGCGTTTTCCGGCGGTGGCCGCCGAGGTTGGCGCTTTCGTCCGCCGCCATCCCGAGCTGTCGGCCAACATCCACCCCTTCGACAAGCCCGGCGTCGCCGGCCGGCGGCTGCTGTCGGTGCTCAACGAGACGAAGCTGCGCCGCGTGCTCGCGCGCATGCTCGACGAGGAGCGCTTCCTTGGCGACTACGGCATCCGCGCGCTGTCGAAGTGGCACCAGAAGCACCCGTACACGGTGACGGTCGGCGGCGTCGAGTACAAGGTCGAGTACCTGCCCGGCGAGTCGGACAACGGCATGTTCGGCGGTAACTCGAACTGGCGCGGGCCGATCTGGATGCCGGTCAACCTGCTGCTGGTGCGCGCCCTGCTGCAGTACTACGCCTACTACGGCGACGACTTCCGGATCGAGATGCCCACCGGATCGGGCCGCATGGCGACGCTGTTCGAGGTGGCGAAGGAGATTGCCGACCGCCTCATCCGCATCTTCACGCTCGACGCCAACGGCCGCCGGCCGGTCTTTGGCGACGTGGAGATCTTCCGCAGCGATCCGCACTGGCGCGATCACCTGCTCTTCTACGAGTACTTCCATGGCGACAGTGGCGCCGGCCTCGGCGCCAGCCACCAGACGGGATGGACCGGCGTCGTCGCGCGCCTGATCCACCAGTTCCGCACGCTGACGCCCGAGGACATCCTGCACCCCGGTCGCGGTCAGCGGTCGGAGGCACAGGTCGACGCGGCCGCCGCCGCGCAGGTTTAGCGCCGCAAGCCCTGCACCGCTCGAGCACGCTGCTGTCGCCGGCCGCAGCGCGGAACATCGCCGGCGTCAGCGCGTGCTTCTGCATCAAAGGGTAGAACTCCGTGCGCTTGCGGCCGGCGATGCGGTCGGCATCGGCGACGTTCCCGTCGGTCAGTTCGAAAAGCGGCACCAGGTGTATGCGCCGAGTCGATTGTCACCCACCTGTCCATCTCGAGGCCGACTGCTGGAACCACCGCGGAAACTGGGCCGTGGTCACGGTAGTCTGACGAATTCGGAGCCAAATTCGCTGTAAGCTACTCGGCCGGCGGTGGCGTGGCCGGTGATCTGCGTTTGCAATGGCATGGCTATTGAGATTCGGCGCCGCGCCGGCCGCGCTACTGTAGCGTGATTGCCAGATCGACCATATCCCCGAGTCCAACCGTAGCATAAGGAGAGACTGACACATGGCAAGGAGCAGTTGGCATACCGTGGACGGCGCCTTCGCCGCTGCGCCGGACGAGGCGGCGTTCTGGACCGGTAGGACCTTCGACGATTTCCTGTTCCGGCCGCAGAAGACGGATTCGCTGACTCGCCGCAATATCAGCGTGAACTCGCTGCTGACGGCGGGCGTGGCCTTGGATCTGCCGATCGTGTCGTCGAACATGGACAGCGTGACCGGCGCCGACATGGCGCGGGCCATGGCCATGCACGGCGGCATTGGGGTCGTGCATCGTGGGATGAGCATTGCGCGCCAAGCGTCCGAAGTCGCCGTGGTGAAGCGCAGCCAGAGCGCTGTCATCGTCAGTCCGCTGTGCCTGCCGGCGGGCACCCCTATCCGCCAGGCCAGGCGTTTCGCGCGGCAGAATGGCGTCACCGGCATCCTGATCGAGACGGCCAGCGGCTCGAACGTACTGGCCGGCTTGCTCTCGAACCGCGACACACCGGTGCACGGTGCTGACGAAGATCGACCGGTCGACGATTTCATGACACCGCTGTCCCGCTTGGTGACCGGCGCGCCGGACATCTCCACTGACGAGGCCGAACGGCTGATGTTCGAACACCGCATCGAGCGCCTGCCGCTGATCGATGGCGAGAATCGCATCCATGGGCTCATCACGCGCCGCGACATCGATCTCAAGCGCGAACGACCCGGCGCCAGCAAGGACAGCGCCGGCCACCTACGCTGCGCCGCGGCGGTCGGCGCGCGCGGCGATTACCTGGAGCGGGCCGCCGCGCTGCTCGAGGCCGGCGCCGACCTGCTGTTCATCGACATCGCCCACGGCCACTCGGCAATCATGGAGCAGGCGGTCGCCGGGCTGCGCGGCAAGTTCGGCAGCGTGCCACTGGTTTGCGGTAACGTCGCGACCGGCGCCGGCGCGCGCTTCATGCGCGATATCGGCGCCGATGCCGTCAAGGTCGGGGTCGGGCCGGGCCGCGGCTGCCGTACGCGGCTGGAAACGGCGGCCGGAGTGCCGCAGCTGCAGGCCATCCGCGAGGCCTATCTCGCCGTCGGTGACAGCGTGCCGATCATGGCCGACGGCGGCGTGAAAACCGACAAGGATATCTTCCTGGCCCTGATCTGCGGGGCGTCGACGGTGATGCTCGGCAGCGCGCTGTCCGGCACCGACGAGGCGCCGGGCCACGTGATAGAGGATCCGGCGACCCACATGAAGAAAAAGCTCTACCGCGGCATGACCTCGCCCGAGGCCGTAATGGAAACACTGTACGACAGCGGCAGCAGCGAAGAGCTCGACGCGGCACTCGAAACCCCGCCCGAAGGCCAGGAAATCCAGGTGCCTTACCGCGGCAGCGTCAGCAGCATCCTGCAGCGCATTCGCGGCCACCTGCAGTCATCGGTGAGCTACGGCGGCGAGATCACGCTGGCGGCGGTGCGGGAGAAAGTGCTGCCTGATCCGACCAGATTCCTGGTGCCGCTGAGCGCGGCCGCGCGCATCGAATCCTACGAGCGCTGAGAGCCCGCGCGCGTGCTTCGATTTGAACGGCGGCGGCCGGCGGCCGGTGCCGTCGAGGCGAGCGTCATGCACGCCTTCATGGCCGGTCTGCTTTCGGACCAGGACCCGTCTTGGGCTCGCATTTAAGAGACGACGGTTCGGGCCGACGAGGAGTCTGACGGCTCGCGCAGATGACGATCTGCTTCGGTAGGCGTGAGCCGCCGTTCGACGCGGTTACTTCTTGACCAAGGCCATGACCCTAAGTGGCCACTGAGTGTTGATGGTTTGCTGACGGCAATCGACCGTCAGCGGGCTCATGACATATAGTAATCATCCAGCCGCTTCATGCTCAATTGCCGCCTTCCGGCCCAGACCGCTACCGGCAATTGGTTGGTCAATGCACCACGGCGCTGTTTCGGTCGCCCTGCCGGACAAGGGCAGTGGAACTGATCCCATCAAGATAATTCGACCCGGGCCCCTTTGATGCCGCTGGCTCAGGAATATCGCTCCAGCATGACATGGGGCTGTCCGATCCTCTTAAGCCCCAGTGCGCGTAATCGTTATCCGGGGAAGATGGTTGTTTATCGCGAATTTCTGTCATAGAATGACAAAAAACCCGACTAAGAAAGATGCCGCCATGCTCCTTGAGTTCAGTCTCCGAAACTTTTTCTCTTTCAATGAAGGTGCAAATATTTCGTTTCGCGTAACCGAAAACTGCCCCGAAGAAATCTGCCACGGGAATGATTATGTTGGGATTATTGGCATTAAAGGTGCCAATGGTTCTGGCAAGACTAACATTCTCAGGGCATTTTCATTCTTGTCTGACTTCTGCGTTCGTTCCTTCACCAAAGAAACCGAGAAACCCCTTGGCGTTAAGACCTTCTTAGGCAGCAGAAAACCTGCTGAATTCTTGGTTGACTTTATATTCAACGGCGTAAACTACATCTATGAGCTACGCGTAGACGACGACAGGGTTCACTATGAATCGCTACACCGCCGCCTTAGGAGAAAAACCCGCTTGTTTGTGCGACAAGACGACGAAGTGGTTCAGGCAACCGATGAATTTGCAGCCCTTAAGTCAATCAAGCTTCGCTCCAATGCATCAATAATCGCTATCGCCCATCATCACGAACTTGACTTAAGCGAAGCGGTTTATGAATATTTTAAGCGCTGGGTCGGCAATGTTACATACCGAGGTCTTAACGAGAGTGGGCCAAGCATATACAGCGTTGCCAAATTGCTGAAAGACGATAAAGAGAATCTAGCGTTTATAAAGAGTTTTATCACTGACTGTGATAATGGGATCTCCGATATTGTTATCAAAGAGGTGGTTAAGGAAGATGGAGGCAGAGTGTTTGTCCCGGTTTTTATTCATGAGCACAATGGAAAGAAACACCAGGTTTCTCACATAGCCGAATCAAGCGGAACAAATGCTCTTTTCAAATATCTATTGTTTTATAAGATGGTTATAAAATATGGAGGAGTGTTGATTTTGGATGAGTTTGATATTAATCTGCATCCACACATTCTTCCAAAACTCTTGAAATTGTTTGACGACCACACCTTCAACACTGAAGGGGCGCAAATGATTTTCTCAACCCACAATAGCGAGATTCTTGACTGGTTAGGACGATATCGATGCTATCTGGTTAACAAGGACAACAACGAAAGCTATGCCTACCGCCTAGATGAGATTCCCGGCGATGTCTTGAGGAACGACCGCGCTATAACTCCAATTTACAACCGGGGTGATATTGGAGGAGTTCCAAAGGTATGAGCTTCAATAACTCAAGACAAAAGTCTTTTCTTGATGGGTTTCCTGACGCCTCTTTCGACTCCAACAGATGCAATCACGCGTCCCGCTCGAAGTTCAATTTCTCGTACTTCGATTGTTCGCAGGAGGCAGGTCAAGATTTTTGCTCATGGAGTCAAGAGCAATTGCATAAACTGCTCCAGAAATTTGTAGAGTATGGAAAGCATCCACTCTCCTACTGGATGTCGCAAAGAGTTGGGGCAGGTGGACGAAAGATACTTGAGGTATATGGCGGATTTCCCAACCGTTCAGACTTTCAGCACCCCAAGCACATACCGAAGAATGTTCAGTGGGCGCGTTTTCGCCTCGAAGGCGACATGCGTCTTGTCGGGTTTATAATTCCTGCTGAACTAGAAGGAAAAACATCAAAATTTGACCCGAAGTACTCCTTTTGCACAAACACGTTTTATGTTGTTTTTCTTGACGAAAGTCACTGCTTTTACAAGCAAAAGTGACGCACGATCGCCCCGTTGGATCGATCCGTGTCTCCATGAACAGGTCTGGGCCTCGCCACTCGCGCAGTATTTCGGGGACAGAGTATTTCGGGGACAGCAAGTATTTCGGGGACAGAGTATTTCGGGGACAGCATACTGAATTCCTCACTCCAACACCAATCTGCCGAGTAGGGTGTAGCCGGGCAGGGGATGCGGTGCAAATTAGGTACTCTGTTCCGATAACTCCCGGCCAGTCTGCTCAGATGATCTTGTTCAACGGGTACTCGACAATTCCCTCGGCACCGAGCTTCATCAGTTCCGGAACAATGCTTCGAACCTTCATTTCCGGGAGGATGGTTTCGATCGAAACCCAGTCGGAATTGTGCAAATGGGCAACCGTCGGGTTGTTGAGGCTGGGGAGGATGCCGGTGATGGCGGCAACACGGTTTCCCGGAGCGTTCATCTTCAAGCCCACCATCCCTTCCGCGCGCAACGTCGATTGCAGCAGGGTAGCAATCTGCTCGATCTTGACTCGCTTCCAGGGGTCTTCCCATGCCTTCCTGTTGGCGATCATGACGGGCAGCGACTCCATCAGGTCGCAGACGATGCGCAGCCCATTGGCACGAATGGTGGAGCCCGTCTCAGTGACCTCGACGATGGCGTCGCACAGCCCCTCGACCACCTTGGCCTCGGTGGCCCCCCATGAGAATTCAACGGTGACCGGAATATTGCGCTCGGCAAAGTAACGCTGGGTGAAGCCCACCAGTTCCGTCGAAATGGTGCCGCCGCGGAGATCCTCCGGTGAGCGCACCCTGGAATCATCCTTGACCACCAGGACCCAGCGCACCGTGCCGCGGGAAACCTTGGAATAGACCATCTCGCAGATTTCCACGACATCCGAATCGCTCTCCCGGACCCAGTCCCTCCCGGCAATGCCGACGTCGATGGTGCCGCGTTCGACATACCTGCCCATCTCCTGGGGACGGATGAGGCTGCATTTCATCTCTTCGTCGTCGACGCTTGGAAAGTAGCTGCGCGATGCGGTGGTGATCCGCCAGCCGGCCTTGCGGAACAGCTCGACGGTGGCCTCCTCCAGGCTTCCCTTGGGGATGCCGAACTTCAGTAGATTGTCCATCACGGCTTGCTTCATTTCTTGTACACCTGCGCCGGGTCAAACAGGGGATTGGAATGCTCCACCCAGGCCCCGCTTTCCCATTTCACGAAAAAGCAGCTGCGGTTACCGGTATGACAGGCCGCGGGGCCGTTCTGCCTGACCTTGATGACCACCGTATCGGCATCGCAGTCGGTGAATACCTCGACAACGTCCTGCGTGTTGCCGGACTCTTCGCCTTTCATCCAGTACTTGTTGCGCGAGCGACTGAAGAACCAGGTCTTGCCGGACTCCAGGGTCAGATTCAACGTTTTTTCGTCCATGAAGGCGACCATAAGCACCTCGCCGTTCTCGGCATCCTGGATCACGGCGGGAATCAATCCGCCCATCTTTTCAAAATCAATCTTGATCATGAAGCATGCATTCCTTGTGCGTTGAATGTTGACCAATGCAACAGCTTCGAGCGGCATTGGCGCCTGACGGCACCCTCGTAGGCGCGGACCCGTCATTTTAGTCTCTGCGGGTCGTTGCGCCGAGAAGAGAAGCGATTCCACATCAGACTACCTGTGCTTGCACCCGGTCAACAGCCTTTCTCCATGAGCCGAAGACATCAACCGGGCGGTACCGCAAGGTGGCAGAGGTTGGGACTGTCGGGCAATGGAGGCTGCGGCAGCAAAGGGCTGCATCGCGGAGCCGGTCCCTGCCGGAATGTCACACGCTTATGGTGATACCCGACGGACGTCCGCTGCCGCGCAGGTTTGGCCCCGCAAGCCCTGCACCGCTCGAGCGCACCGCTGTCGCTGGCCGCCCCTCGAAACATCGTCGGCGTCAGCGCGTGCTTCTGCAGCAAACGGTAGAACTCGGTGCGGTTGCGGTTGGCGACGCAAGTGGCGTCGCCGACGTTGCGGTTTATCGGTTCAAGCGACGCAGAGCAGTCTCTCAGTTCGACCCCTGCTGGGAGGCTACGCCTTCAGTGTGGTCGGCGTGCCCCGTAGAACCTCCAGCGCCAGTTGCAGCGCAGGATTGGTGGATGCCGTGTGCCATGCCGCCGCGGTGGTGACGACGTCAACGGACTCGTGCAAGGGCCGCAGGACGACATTGGCGGGCGCCAGGCGCCGCAAGCCGGCAGGAACCAAAGCGATGCCCTGTCCACAGCTGACGAAAGCGACCTGGGTCGCGACGCTGCGAACTTCGTGGAGGATCCGCGGAGAGAATCCCTGGCCTTGGCAAAGCGCCACGATGCTGTCGAAGTAGACCGGGCTGACGCGACGAGCGAACATCACGAACGGCTCTTCGGTCAGGTCATTCAGCTTGATGCGCCGCCGCGTTGCCAGCCGGTGGGCCGTTGGCAGAGCCACGGTCAATTTGTCCTGGGCCATGGTCATCGTGGCAATTGAGCTGCCAAGATCCCCCTGCACTCGGGCGAACGCCAGATCGACGTCTCCGAGTTCCAGCGCCGACAGTGCCTCGACGCTGTCAATCTCCCGGACGGAAATCGTCAACCGCGGATAGCGATCGCGCAGCCGGTCCAGGAACGGTGGCAGGACCTCCAGCATCGCCGACGAGATCGCGCCGATGGTCAACAGACCGGTCTGGCCGGCCGTGGCCTCGCGCACTGCCAATTCCAGCTGCTCCATCTGCTGTGCGAACTTGCGCACTGCCGGAAGAATGGTCTGCCCGACGGGAGTGAGTTGCGCGCCTCGCCGCGAGCGGACGAACAGCTTGGTCTTCAGCGCCTGTTCAAGAATCTGGATCTGTTCGGTCAGCGGTGGCTGGGACATGCCCAGGCGCTTGGCAGCACGACCGAAGTGCTCTTCCTCGGCCACGGCAAGAAAGAGCCACAGATGGCGCAACAGGCGAAAGTTGATCATCACGGTTCCATAGGTGCGGCGTATCAAATACTTCGCGGAATCGGAATTTACAGAACGATTGGCGAATCCGATAGTGTCGACACCAGCACCCGCACAGACCTCTCGCGATGAAACCATCCCACCTCGACCGTTTGGATCGGCTCGACACGAGTACGGTGTCGGACGCCCTCGACTTCCTGAAGCTTCCCGGCGCCACCGTCGGCCTGCGGCCGCTTTGGAACTGCCCGAAGATCGTTGGACGGGCCAGCACCGTTCAACTCGGCCCCAAAGTCGGCGATGTGCCGACCGTGCACCTGATCTCGCCGGTGATCGCGGCCATTGAAACCGACGAGCGCGTTCTGGTGATCTCCGGCGGCATCGACGGTGTCTCGTGCTGGGGAGACATCCTCGCCAATGCCGCCAAGGTCAAGCGCGTTCGCGGGACGGTGATCGATGGTTTCAGCCGCGACATCGAGGCCAACGAAGAGATCGCCTATCCGGTCTACGGCCGCGGCGTGACGATGGTCAGCGCGCGCAATCGCGTTGTGCAACTGGCTTCGGGTACGCCGATCCAGGTCGCGGGCGTGCAGGTGCGCGAGGACGATTACGTGATCGCCGACCGCTGCGGCACGGTGTTCGTGAGCTCTGATCACATCGACGAGGTGCTGGACCTGGCCGAGCGCATCGCGCATCGGCAGGAGGGCATGGTGCGGGCGGTGTGCTCGGGCCGATCGGTCGCGGACGTGATGCACGACAAGGAATTCGCAGCCATCAATGCAGGAGCCGCGAAGTGAAAGCGCAAGACAACGAACTGGTCGCTCTGTTCGATGGCCTGGACACGCCGGGCGTTTCCGACGCCATGGACCGGCTCGGCATCCCTGGGCAGTGTCTTGGCATCGCGCCGCTGGACAACTACCGTGGCACGGTGGTCGGCCCTGCGTTCACCGTCAAGTACGTGAGCTGCGGTCAACCGGCCGGGACGGTGGGGGACTTCATCGACGCTGTGGCCGCGGGCGACGTCATCGTCATCGACAACGATGGTCGCACCGACTGCACCGTCTGGGGCGACATCATGACCCAGTACGCCGGCATCAGGAAGATCGCTGCAACGGTGATCGACGGTGTCTGTCGCGACGTGGCCAAGGCGCTGGCTGACAGCTATCCGCTGTTCACGCGCGGTCGCTTCATGCGCACTGGCAAGGACCGCGTCGAGGTCGCGGCGGTCAATGAGCCGGTGTCTGTGGGCACGGCGCGGGTCTGTGCCCGCGACATCGTGGTCGCGGATGCCAACGGCGTGGTCGTCGTGCCGCGTGCGCGTGCCCGCGACGTCGCCGAGGCGGCCCGCAGGATCGAAGCAACCGAGTCGAGGATCCGCGAACAGATCGTCGCCGGCAAGACGCTGGGCGAAGCACGCGCTACGCTCGGCTATCACACGCTGCAGAGGAAGGGCATATGAGCGCGGATCACCGGGACGTGGGGCTCCGCGCACTGGCGCTCGGCACGTCTACGCTCTACGAAGCTTCGGGCTTGGCCTGTTCGGTCGATCCGATGATCCGCGCCGCTTGGCCGGGTGCAGTCATCGCAGCGCCTGCCTACCCGGTGCAATGTTCGCCTGGCGACAACCTCGCGATTCATATTGCGCTGGAGCGCGCCCCGCGGGGCAGCGTCCTCGTGGTCGGTACGGGTAACTTCGTCGCCGGGTACTGGGGTGAGGTGCTTACCGTGGCGGCCGAGGCCGCGGGTCTGGCGGGTCTGGTGATCGACGGCGGTGTGCGGGATGTCGCGGCGCTGGTGCGACGTCGGTTCCCCGTGTTCACACGAGGCGTGTCGGTGCGTGGGACGGTCAAGGCCAGCGCCCCCTCCGTCGGCAAACCGGTCCCGTTCACGGGCGTTACGGTCGCCGCTGGCGACCTGGTGGTGGCCGACGACGACGGAGTCATCGTCCTCCCGCGAGCCGACGTCGAGCGCACGCTGGCGGCCGGCGAGGCACGTGCCGCCAAGGAAGCCGAGATGATGAGGAGGCTCGCCTCGGGTGCCACGACCCTCGATCTGCTGGGGCTGTCGCCGTGGCGAGACCGCGCATGAACACCTATCCGCAGCGCTCGATGGGCATCGAGCTTTTCCATCTGCTTGGTCATTCGCTGCTCGATCTCTCGCTACCAGTCGGCAAGCGTCTGCCGAGCTCGCTGAAGCGGACTTGACCCGGCCTTTGCTTCGACAAGCGCGGGGCGCCGTCTCCATGAAGTACAAGTTGGTTCGTCGTTCGGGCGAGTTTTGGCAAGGGGTCGGTTGCCGTCAGCCGAGCACGAAAACTCGATGACCGCTCATGGCGCCTGCCGACCGACCGACGCCCGCTGCCGCGCCCGGTTTGGCGCCGCAAGCCCTTCACCGCTCGACCACGCCGCTGTCGCCGGCCGCGCCGCGGAACATCGCCGGCGTCAGCTCGTGCTTCTGCAGCAGACGGTAGAACTCGGTGCGGTTGCGGTCGGCGATGCGGGCAGCGTCGGCGACGTTGCCGTCGGTCAGCTTGAGAAGCTGTACCAGGTAGTTGCGCTCGAAGCGCTGCTTTGCCTCGGCGTAGGACAGCGCTTCCATCGTCGGCACGCGCAGGGCGCGCTGGATCAGGGTCAGCGGAATCAGCGGCGTCGTCGCCAGCGCGCAGGACTGCTCGACGACGTTGTAGAGCTGGCGGACGTTGCCCGGCCAGGCGGCGCTGGCGAGCGTCTCGAGGGCCTCGGGGGCGATGCCGGCGATCGGCTTGCCGTACTTGCATTTCGGGGACAGCTTATTTCGGGGTCCAGTTTAACTTCCGTGTTGTTGCGGGGTGCGGTGGATGGCTGCTTTCCAGAGTCCTGACTGGCTCCATTGGGTCGGCTGCGGCCCGAGACCCGAAAAACCTGTACGACGGCTTTCTGCCGCGATCCGGTCATTGCTACGAAGTTCTCGGTCGGTCGTCATCTGGACGGCCGGTCAACGCTGCAAGCCGACGGTGACGTTGGGCGGGGCACTAACGGGAGCCGACCCTCGGCGGTCTCATGACATATAGTAATCATCCGGCCGCTTCATACTCCATTGCCGCCGTCCGGCCAGACTTCTATAGGCGATTGGTTGACAAAAGCGCCACGGCGCTGTTTCGGTTGCCCGGCAGGACAAAGGCAGTGGAACTGATTGCATCAAGATGATTCGACCCTGGCCCCTTTGATTCCGTCGGAGGCACAGGTCGACGCGGCCGCGCAGGTCTAGCGCCGCAAGCCCGGCACCGCTCGACCAGACCGCTGTCGCGTGGGGACCGTCCCACGAAACGCGCCGCGGGGGCCGCATGGCGGCGGATTTACCCCTGTTGATAATATGGTTGCCTAGTGTAGAATAACTTACTGAAGCTGCTTGCCCTCCGGCTGTGGGGATTCCGGCTCGAGAGCGCAATCGGTGTCGGCGAGGGGAGCGAAGGATACCGGCGACGCGGTCGCTATGGGTCTGGGCCGGCGTCCTTGCTCCATCAGGGCAATTTGGTGCTTTGTTGAGGGGGGACAGAATGAAGAGAGGTCTTGCCACACTTGTGGTCGTGTTGCTTGCCGCACATTTGCTGTCGGGTTGCGCCAATCGTGCAACCGCCAGGGTTGATCCGTCCGCCAACCTGGCGACCTTGAAGACCCTCCACGTCGTCAAGATTCCCGAAGAGACGGCCGGCATCAGCACCTTGATTGCCGATAAGCTGCGTACCAAGGGTTATTCCGTAACGACCAGTACGAGCAAGGAGTCGGACGCCGACGCATTGGTGACCTATATCGATCGCTGGATGTGGGACATCACCATGTATCTTCTCGAACTCACGATCACCTTCCGTGAGCCGAAAAGCGACTTCGCTTTGGCCAGCGGGAACTCCATGCATGCTTCTCTGACGCGGAAGTCACCAGCGGAAATGGTCGATGAAGTGATCGACAACATCTTCAAGGAGGCCGAGAAATGAGATCCCTTTCACGTTGGCTGGTTTTGTGCCTAGCTCTGCTGGTGGTTGCGGGGCTGTCTGGCTGTGCTTCGTCTGCGAACCGTCAGGCGATGACGCCCGGGGATCTCGCAACGACCAAGAAGTTTCCTTACTCCGTCGCTGTCCGCACTGCCGGGGGTAGCGAGACGGGCGCGATGGACAGCTCGAATATCTCGGATCAGGACCTGCAGGCGGCGATCGAGGAAGCGATCACCCAGAACAAGTTGTTTCAGCGCGTCGTGCAGGGAAAGGATGGCGATTACGAGTTGTCGGTAACGATTGTTCACCTCGACAAGCCGATCTTCGGCGGGGCCTTCACCGTTGACATGGAAGCTTCCTGGGCTCTGGTGAAAGTCTCCGACCGGAGTATCGTGATGCGCAAGTCGATAAAATCCTCGCATACGGCAACCTTTGGTGATGCCCTTGCTGCCGTGACGCGCCTGCGTCTGGCGGTCGAAGGGGCGGCAAGGAAGAACATCGAGCAGGGCCTGAAAGACATTGCTGCGCTTAGCCTCTGATGGCTCGGCGCCATCGCTGGACGATCCGCAGCAAACATCCGTCGGTGAGTTGCCAGGGGCTCGTCGTGGAGGCTTCGCTGCGAGACGCGCCAAGCCCGGTGGCGCACTGCGGCGGCCGATTCGCCGAACGAACGAGTGCTCACGACTGGCCGTTGCCCGCGCCGCAAGCCCTTCACCGCCAGACCAGACCGCCGTCGCCGGCTGCCCCTCGGTACATCGGCGGCGTCAGCTGGTGTTTCTGGCAGCAAACGATATGACTCCGTGTGTTTGCGGGCGGTCAGTGCAAGCGATGCAAACCGCTCGGTAAGTTGCGCCGCCTGCTTGCGCGCGCTCTCGCAGTTGTGCCTTCAGCGTGGCGACCTGTTGTCGCGCGGCTTCCAGACAGGCTTTCAGCCGCTCTTCCCACCGGAACGAGGCGGCCCCGGCGCTGGCCCGCACCCCGCATCCCGTCCTGCGCTGCCGTCTTGAACTTGACGACACCCGCGGCCATCAGGCTCGCCACGTGATCGGTCAGCAGTTCGTCCAGTGCGTCGCCATGGTGACTGCGAAAGTCGGCCACGGTGTGGTAATTGACCTGCACGCCACCACAGATCCACCGGTACGCATCATGCGCCTGTGTCAGCCGGGCGATCCCACGGGCATAGCCAACGCCTTCCAGTGGCAGCGTCGGTTCATCGGGGAACAGGGGTGGGGCCGTGGTCATGAGCAGGGCGTAGCGAATGAAATGACTTCGTCATTATACAGGGCGCGCCACGCTGGCGGGCAGACTTGGGGGAATATTCTCACAGCCTCTGAGCCGCTGTTCGACACGGTCGCTGCTTGACCAAGGCGATGACCGCCCCAGGCGCCAAGCGGCCACTGAGTCTTCGCGGTTCGCTGACGGCAATCGACCCAGAAGAGACGATCGTCGTCTCGGCAGCCCAGCGGCAGCTTGCTGAGCGGAGTGGTCGTTCAACGCGGGGACCGACCGCGCACTCCTTGGCCAAAGTTGCCGATGGATTACGCCATGAGTACTGTCAGCAGTGGAGCATGTTTCAGACGGCCTCAGTCAAGCTGCTGCGCCCGCTTGATCCGCAGAACTGGTCGGCGACTTGTCGAATCCGGGTAGGGCTTCGGTCTCCGCCCGCGGCACATAGGTCAACCCACCTCCCGCGCATGGCCTGGAACTTGTGCCTCGACAAACGTGTGCTTGGTGGGGACGCCCATGCGGATCTGCGGTTCCTGACGGAATTCGAACGGGTTGACTCCGTATGAAGAACGCGGCTTGATGCCGACAATAAATTGACTATTTGCATATTCATTGCATAATGACAAATTATTCTGATTGAATGGATGGCTACGATGCTTGTTGAGTTCCGCGTGAAGAACTTCCGTAGTTTGCGCGATGAGCAGGTGCTTAGCCTTGTTGCGTCCACCGACAGGACATTGCTGGACACCCATGCCCTTGGCACCGGGCTGAAGGCCGCCCCGCATCTACTCAAGAGTGCGGTGGTCTATGGCGCCAATGCCAGCGGCAAGTCCAACCTCATCAGGGCCCTGCAGTACATGCGTGGTGTGGTACTGGAATCAGCCGCCCTGCAGCCTGGTCAGACCTTTGACCGACTGCAGCCTTTCAAGCTCGATGCCGCATCAGCCAGCCAGCCCACCGAGTTTGAAGTCACTTTCATCCTCGACGGAGTACGCTACCAGTACGGCTTCGCCATGACCTCGCAGCGAATCGTCAGCGAGCATCTCTTGGTTTACAAGGCATTCAAGCCACAACGCTGGTTCGAGCGTCACTTCGCTACCGAGAGTGGCAAGGATATGTACGACTTCGGCCCTGGGCTGAAGGGCGCCAAGAACTTGTGGGAGGGAGCTACCCGGCCTAATGCATTGTTCTTGTCCATGGCCGCGCAGCTCAACAGTGATGCCCTGCGCCCTGTCTTCGACTGGTTTGTGAAACGGCTCGTGATCTTCAATGAACAGTCGCAGCTGTCGCCGCAGTTTTCGGTACAGATGCTCAAGCGGGAGGAACAGCGCAAGGCCATTTGCGAGTTTCTGCGCGCAGCCGATATCAGCATTGCCGACATCGAAGTGGCCACCAAGCAGGCGATGGTGCACACCATCCATTTCGACCTCGCCGCCGGCAAGCGCGAGGAGACGGCCAGCGAGCAGGTCGTAGACGAAATCAAATTCCACCACGTTACCGAGCACGGCAACGCGGTATTCGATCTTGCGGATGAGTCCGGAGGTACCCGCAACTTGCTGTTCCTCGCCGGTCCCGTGCTGGACATCCTGAACAAGGGGCTGACGCTGGTGATAGATGAACTGGATACCAGCCTGCATACCCTCCTAGTACAAGCATTGGTGCGTCTGTTCCACCGACCTGAAGTCAATACGGGTGGCGCGCAGCTCATCTTCACCACGCACGACACCTCTCTGCTCGATGCCTACGGGCTGTTCCGGCGCGACCAGATCTGGTTTGTCGAAAAGCGCCCGGACCAAGGTTCATCGCTGTATCCGCTGCTCGACTTCAGCCCGCGCAAGAATGAGGCACTGGAGCGGGGGTACCTGCAGGGGCGATACGGTGCGCTGCCATTCCTGCGAAATCAGGCCTTGGGAGTGACGCGCTGATGGGGCGCGACAACCAGCCCAAAGACAGGCAGCTGCGACGCAAGGCTGCCAAGGAGGCGCGCCGTGCCAGCTATGCCCGCATCCTAATCGTTACCGAAGGTAGCAAGACCGAACCGCTGTACCTGGAGGAAATCAGCGCCGCGCATCAGCTGCATTCCGCCAACGTGGAGGTGCAGCCTGGACAACTGGGCACCGCTCCCATCCAAGTGGTGCGTTATGCCCAGCAACTGTTTGAAGAGGGCGATTTGCGCAAAGGCATTCGCCCCAGGAGCTTTGACCAGGTCTATGCCGTGTTCGACCGCGACGATCACGACACCTATTTCAATGCCCTGAACCTCGCGCAATCACTTAATGGCAAGCTGCGCAACGACGACAAGCAACCGGTCAGCTTCAAGGCCATCGCATCCATCCCCAGCTTCGAGCTATGGCTATTGCTGCATTACGAGGACATTCAGGCCCCCATCCATCGCGACGAAGTGATGCAACGCCTGAAACAGCATATCCTCGGCTACGAGAAAGGCGCGGGCGGCGCGTTTGCCGCCACCCGCGACCGGCTTGCAACAGCAGCGCAGCGGGCGCTGGCCTTGGCGGCGAAGTCTAGCGCCTACACCGCCCCCGAGCCCTTCACCGCCCTGCACGAGCTGGTCCGGTTGCTGACCACGCTGCGCGCCTGAAGCCGGTCAACCCAACCCAGGCACGCCCGCGCGTCGAGATTCTACCCGTCGGCCAAGAATGACACTGCTGAATGTCGGACGGCCGCTTTCTTGTGGAGGGCCGTTGCGATGAGTGGCCGCTTTGAAGAGCCTCCAGCGTCGGCTCAGGGTCGCCTGCCGTCAGCCAAGCCGCAGAACTCAATGACCGCTCAAAGCGCCTGCCGACCGACGCCCGCTGCCGCGCCCGGTTTGGCGCCGCAAGCCCTTCACCGCTCGACCACGCCGCTGTCGCCGGCCGCGCCGCGGAACATCGCCGGCGTCAGCTCGTGCTTCTGCAGCAGACGGTAGAACTCGGTGCGGTTGCGGTCGGCGATGCGGGCAGCGTCGGCGACGTTGCCGTCGGTCAGCTTGAGAAGCTGTACCAGGTAGTTGCGCTCGAAGCGCTGCTTTGCCTCGGCGTAGGACAGCGCTTCCATCGTCGGCACGCGCAGGGCGCGCTGGATCAGGGTCAGCGGAATCAGCGGCGTCGTCGCCAGCGCGCAGGACTGCTCGA
>Ga0209460_1000578_pt1 | contig 31747 bp, 24 predicted proteins | sample EBPBio132013_DNA_FD_185868 | JGI IMG/M metagenome (GOLD analysis project Ga0209460, IMG submission 185868) | Wastewater treatment Type I Accumulibacter community from EBPR Bioreactor in Madison, WI, USA - Reactor 2_5/13/2013_ DNA (SPAdes)... | ecosystem: Engineered > Bioreactor > EBPR >... | reverse complement strand
AAAAAACCGGCAAGAAAAAGTAATCAGGCCCCCTTTAGATTTTAAGGAGTTTAAATAATGAAAAAAACCGCAATTCTCTCTATCGTAGCCCTCCTCGCTTTTTCTGTCAGCGCTTTTGCTCAGGAAAGAAAGGTTGAATTTTCAGATTGGGAAAAGCAGATTAAAGCTGCCGATTCTACTCTTAATGTACTGAAAGCCAAAGAAGCCGCCTGTAAAGAAGATGGTAAAAATCTGAAAGCTAAACTGGAACAAACCAAAGCTAACACTGCTAAAACTGAAGAAGAAATTTTAGCTCTTGTTGAAGCTAACAAAGATTCAAAAGCTGCTTACGGCAAAGAGTTGGATGCTATTGAAAACCGCATCAAACAATTGGCTGCCCTTTCAAATGACGAACTTTTTGCACGTCGTGCTGAATTGGATGTTATTGAAGCTGATTTGAACAAACTCAGAATGAACAAACTCAGTCTGCTTTCTGAAAATTCACGCCGCATTGAAGGTATGGTTTCCCAAATCGACAAACTGCGTAAAGTTCAGCCTACTACCCAAACTTACACAGTTGGTACATGGTCTAAAGATCGTGACTGCTTGTGGAACATTGCCAAGAAGAAAACTATTTATGATAACCCATTCAAATGGCCTTCTCTTTACAATGCCAATAAAGATAAAATCAAGGATCCTAACCTGATTTACCCTGGTCAGATTCTTTCCATTCCGAAAGCTAACTGATAAAGAGCAGAATTTGAAACAATTGGTTTCTAATTGAAAAAAGCCCATTCATTTTTAGTGAATGGGCTTTTTTATTTTAAGGAAAAACGTTTTGCATATTAAAAAAATTGACCTTAGTTCAGTGAATCCAACCCAGGTGCTCGGAACCAGTGACCGTAATCTGAAAAGAATCGCCTCCTTTTTTGAGAATGCCCAGATTTCAATCAGGGGTACTCATATAACCGTAAAAGGTGAAATGGATGACATCAGAGCTATTGAAAAAGTTTTTTCGGAATTGTCATTTATCGCCAGTAAACATGGGTTGGTGACAGAAGCAGATGTGACAACTGTATTAGATCTGGTTTCTGTCGGAAAAACGGTTACCCGTGATGATTTTGATAATGTGATTCTTTTTACCAGAAATGAGCCGATCAGATGTAAAACTGAAGGACAAAAAGAATATCTCAGAAAAATTGTATCGAATGATATTGTTTTTGCCATTGGCCCTGCCGGAACCGGAAAAACCTATCTGGCAGTTGCGGTTGCCGTTGCAGCTTTGAAGAACCGGGATGTTACCCGTATTATTCTTGCAAGACCTGCTGTTGAAGCCGGGGAAAGTCTGGGATTTCTTCCGGGTGATATGAAAGAAAAAGTAGATCCTTACCTGCGTCCGTTATATGATGCTCTGAATGACATGCTTCCTCCTGAAAAAGTGAAGGAATATCTTGAAAAGGATATTATTGAAATTGCACCTTTGGCCTTCATGCGTGGCAGAACTCTTAATAACGCCTTTGTAATTCTGGATGAAGCACAGAACACAACCCAAACCCAGCTCAAAATGTTTCTTACACGACTCGGGCAAAATTCAAAAGCCATTATTACAGGTGATATTTCACAGATTGACCTTCCTGAAAAAACAGGCAGCGGTCTGGTGCAGATTCAATCAATTTTGAACCATGTTGAAGGAATTGCCTTTCAGTATCTCGATAAGGCCGATGTAGTTCGTCATCGCCTCGTTAAAGAGATTATCAATGCTTATGAAACGTTTGAATCACGCCCGGAAAACATAAAGCCAAACGGAAAAAAGGGATAACTTTATTTCTGGTTGTTTTTTAACGGTAACATCCCCATTTTTACCGAAGATTAATCGCAATCTTTAATCTCCATTTTTAGTTGGCCGGCACGCTTTTTCTGCATGCCGGTATTTACCTTTAGAGGAAAATCATGAAAAAAGTAGTTATTGTTTCTGCTGTAAGAACACCAATTGGTTCATTTCAGGGTATGTATAGTGAATTAACTGCCGTTGAACTTGGAGCTGCTGCAATTAAAGGTGCACTTTCCGCCATTAAACTTGATCCTGCCGAAGTTAATGAACTGATTCTTGGAAACGTTTTAACGGGTGGTGAAGGTCAGGCACCGGCAAGACAAGCCTCAATTAAAGCCGGTTTACCCACATCAGTAGAATGTACCACGATCAACAAAGTGTGCGGATCTGGTCTGAAAGCTGTCATGCTGGGTGCTCAGGCTATTGCTCTGGGTGATGCTGAGGTTGTTATCGCCGGCGGCATGGAATCGATGACCAACGCACCTTATGTGCTTGATAAAGCAAGAGCCGGATACAGAATGGGTCATGCTCAGATGTTCGACACCATTTTACTCGATGGTTTATTGAACCCGTATTCCGGTGAACATATGGGTGTGCTTGCAGAACTATGTGCAGATACCTGCAAAATTGACCGGAATGCGCAGGATGAACTAACAGTTAGAAGTTATAAACTTGCACTTGAATCTATTGAAACCGGTCGGTTTAAAAATGAAATCGTCGCCGTTGAATTGAAGGATAAAAAGGGTAATGTCACTATTCTCGATACTGATGAAGAGCCAGGTCGTGTTAAATTCGATAAAATCCCTTCGCTTAAACCTGTTTTTAAAAAGGATGGAACGGTAACTGCTGCCAATGCATCGTCAATCAATGATGGTGCTGCCGCTTTGATTTTAATGTCAGAAGAAAAAGCAAAAAGCCTTGGGTTAAAGCCACTTGCAACCATTCTCGCTCATGCTTCAGCAGCAAAGGCACCTGAATGGTTTACAACCGCTCCAGTTGATGTCATTCCTAAAACGTTAAAGAAAGCCGGACTTAAATCTGAAGATATTGACCTATTTGAAATTAATGAGGCTTTTGCAGTTGTTGCCCTTGCTGCAAAAAATGAACTTGGAATTCCGCTTGAAAAACTAAATGTGAATGGTGGCTCAGTTGCATTGGGGCATCCGATTGGTGCTTCAGGTGCCAGAATTCTGGTAACTCTAATTCATGCACTTCATACCTATAACAAGAAGAAGGGTATGGCCGCAATTTGTATTGGCGGTGGTGAAGCTGCCGGTCTGATTGTAGAGCGAAATTAACCCGGAGAAATCAATGAATTATTCCGTGATGGTAATTGGTGCCGGAACAATGGGCAATGGAATTGCACACGTTTTCGCCCAATCGGGTTATGAGGTCACTCTTGTTGATATAAAACAGGAGTTTTTGGATAAAGCACTCAGCACAATTTCCGGCAACCTGGACAGACAGGTAAAAAAAGGGAGTTTAACAGAAACTCAAAAAGCTGAAACACTTTCAAGACTTTCAGCTTCAACCGACCTTCCTGCTTCTGCAAAAGGAAAAAACCTGATCATTGAAGCTGCCACTGAAAATCCGGAAATAAAGAAATCCATTTTCAGAACGCTGGATGAACAGGCTGATGCTGAATGTATTCTTGCCACCAATACGTCCTCAATCAGTATCACTCAAATTGCTGCGGTTACCAAAAGACCAGAACTGGTGATCGGCATGCACTTCATGAATCCCGTCCCGGTGATGAAACTGGTTGAGATCATTCGTGGATATTCAACTTCACAGAAAACCTTTGATCAGGTGAAAGCCTGGTCAGAATCGCTTGATAAAATTCCCGTTGAGGTAAATGATTCTCCTGGATTTATTTCAAACCGGATTCTGATGCCCATGATCAATGAAGCAATCTTTACGGTTTATGAAGGTGTTGCATCCCCCGAAGCAGTTGATTCTATAATGAAGCTGGGAATGGCACACCCGATGGGTCCGTTGCAACTTGCTGATTTTATTGGACTTGATGTCTGTCTGGCTATCATGAATGTGCTTCATGATGGTTTTTCAGACTCAAAATATCGCCCTTGTCCGTTACTGAAAAAAATGGTGGATGCCGGTCACCTGGGTAAAAAATCCGGCCGTGGCTTTTACTCTTATTCCTGACCAGAACAAGCAAACCCTGAGGATAAAATGAATTTCAACCTGACCGAAGAACAACTCATGATCCGGGATACTGCCCGGCAATTTGCAGAAGAAGAATTGCTACCCGGTGTTATTGACCGTGATGAGGAAGAAGAATTTCCGCATGAACAAATAAAAAAAATGGGTGAACTGGGCTTTATGGGAATGATGGTTCCTGAGCAATGGGGCGGTTCTGGTCTTGATGCCATTTCGTACGTTCTTGCCATGACCGAAATCAGTAAGATAGATGCCTCTGCCGCAGTGGTGATGTCAGTCAATAATTCATTGGTTTGCTGGGGATTGAACGAATTCGGTTCTACTCTTCAGAAAGAAAAATATCTGAAACCATTGGCCTCCGGACAAAAATTAGGTGCTTTTGCTCTTTCTGAGCCCAATGCCGGTTCAGATGCATCAAACCAGGCAACATCAGCAGTTAAAAACGGTGAAAACTGGATTATAAATGGTGCAAAAAACTGGATTACAAACGGCCAAAATGCAGATTTATACCTGGTATTTGCATCTACTGATAAAGTGAATAAATCGCACGGAATTTCGTGCTTTGTTGTTGAAAAAGGTGCTCCGGGGTTTACTGTCCTTAAAAAAGAGAGAAAGCTAGGAATTCGTGGTTCTGATACCTGTTCTCTTGGTTTTACCGATGTGGTTGTTCATCAATCGGCTATGATCGGCAAAGAAGGTGATGGTTTCCGGATTGCGATGCAGTCGCTTGATGGCGGAAGAATCGGCATCGCCTCTCAGGCACTTGGAATTGCAAAAGGTGCACTCGAAAGAGCACTGAGTTATTCAAAAGAAAGAAAGCAATTCGGTCAGGAAATCAGTAACTTTCAGGCAATCCAATGGAAATTGGCAGAAATGGCTATGCAAACTGATGCAGCTGAACTGCTGATTATGCGTGCTGCGTCAATGAAAGATGAACATAAAAAGTACAGCCGTGAATCAGCCATGTGTAAATTATACGCCTCAAGAAACGCAGTTCAGGTTGCACTTGAAGCCATTCAAATCCATGGTGGATATGGTTATGTGAAAGAGTACCATGTTGAGAGAATGCTCCGTGACGCTAAAATTACAGAGATTTATGAAGGGACTTCAGAAGTTCAGCATATTGTTATTGCCCGTGACCTTATCAAAAACGGGTATTAAGTTTTTTATGATTATCCTTCTGCCGGTCATTCTGGCGGAAGGATGTGAATCATTCAAACAGGTTGAGTCATGCAATTTTGAAACTGATGAAATTTCAGGCTATACAAAAACCAACCTTCAGGGCGAAATTATCAACAAGGATAAAGATGACTGGCGTGTAAGTCCACGTTATGCCCTGAATGTACTCGTAAATCCAGCGTCTCCCAATCCTGCAAGAACAACTGTCATTTCACTTTCAATCACGATTTATGATCTGGCCGGGGAAACTCTAACTGATCTGGATATTATTGCCAAAGATAACAACGGAAACTGGGTGAGTTTGATACCGGGTTTAGGACGGCCGAAAACAACTCCTGGTACCGGAAGCTGGATTCTACCCGTTGACCTCACCCGTCTAAGTACTCAGGGCACTCTGGGGTCAGTTGCAGGACTTCATCGAATATATCTTGTCAAATTCCCGATGGCTACAGACTTTTGCAATGATCTGATATCGTATGGTGATATTTACATTCTTCCTTGAAAGTTGATCTTATGACTGAAATACTTGGGATTCTTGCCGGAATATGCACAACAGTTTCTTTTATTCCACAGGTTCTTCACATCAGGAAAACGAGAAACACAGCTTCAATTTCTATGGGGATGTATGTTGTCTTTTGTACCGGGCTTGCACTGTGGTTGCTCTATGGAATTCAAATGCAGGCCGTTTCGATTATTCTTGCAAACTCAGTTACCCTCGTTCTTGCAGTTTACATTCTGGTGATGAAGTTCAAACTGGGGTAGGAGAGTTATAAGTGGTAAGTGGTAAGTGGTAAGGAAAAAAATGGCCAATAATTTAAAAGATTGTAAAACAAATGTGAATTAAATAACCAAGCACGGTGCCAATGAACAAGGCTTTATTCTTAATTTACCTATTTTTTTAAGTCAGTAACCAAATTCCAGTAAACAAAAAAGTCCGCCAGGTGGCGGACTTTTTTGTTTTTCTAAACATGTAAAGGTGCTTATTTGGTCAGAATCATTTTTCCTGATTTAACCTGATTTCCGAAAGTAACCCGATAAAGATAAGTTCCGGAAGTTAATCCCGAAGCATTGAAATCTACAGAAACTCTTCCAGCATCAACAACTTCATTTAAAATAACACCGGCATTTTGACCGAGGATATTAAAAATCTCAACTTTTGCAAGTCCTTTTTCGGGAACAGAAAAGGTGATTTTGGTTGATGGATTGAAAGGATTCGGATAGTTTCCGGTCAACTCAAATGCTGAAGCAACAGCCGGTGTTTCTGAATCAAGAGATGAAATTCCAGATATTGCAGCAGCTTCAGAAACCTCACAGGTGTAGGTTAAGGTTGTTGAATAAGCTCTGTTGTAACCTTTGATCTGGATGTAAACAACTGCGGCTGCGGTGCCGGTATTGCTTACCGAGATATTTTCAACTGCTCCGGAACCATTTTCTGATTTTGTGATCAGCGTGCCTGCGCTGTTATAAACATACAAATCATAATCTTTTGTTGAAGGAGGGGTCATTTTTAAGGTCATGACCTTCCCGGCACCAACTGATGATTTGAAATAATCAAGATCTGTAGTTGTCCCGATTTTGGCAGTAATTTTTACAGGAAGTGCAGGAATCACGTTTGCTGTCCCGGTTGTACCGTTTGATTCAACTTCAGTGTAAGGTGTGAAGGTAGCAGGAGGAGGAGGTGTTACACTTCCGCCAACATTAACTGCTGCCCAGGCATTGTTTACTGCAGTATATTCTGCTGATGTTGCACCATAGAGCTGGGAAGCTGCATTCAGGGTTGCAGTTCTTGCACCGGCATAATTGGTGGATGAGGTCATGTAAGATGTCAGAGCAACATAAGCGATCCGGGCCGCTTTGGTAATTCCGATTCCGGTAACACTGTAGGCCGTTGATTTGTCATTTGTTCCAGATCCACCAACACTTAGAAGATAAAACCAGAAATTGGCAACACCAGAATTATAGTGAACACCACCGTTATCGCCTGTACCGGTGTACCAATACGTTCCCTGATAGGTATCGGGTTGCTGACCTGAATTTGGATTACTCATTGAACGAAGTGCATCGCCTGAGGTTGCTGGTGTGTAGCAATCTTCGCCAATCAGCCAGTTTGCTGCTGTACCTTTGGCATAAAATTCAATTGCAGTTCCAAAAATATCAGACCATGCTTCATTCAAAGCACCAGATTCATTTTGGTAAGCAAGATTTGCTGAGCGCTCGGTAACAGCGTGAGTAATTTCATGTCCGGCAACATCAAGAGTTACAAGCGGAGTGAAAGTCGTTCCATCACCATCACCGTAGGTCATTACCGATCCGTTCCAGTAGGCGTTGTTATATCTTGAGCTGTAATGAACGTAGGATTTGATAATAGCACCTGCGTTGTCAAAAGAATTTCTTCCCTGAGTATTTTGATAATAATCATACGTCCAGGATGCACCATAATGAGCATCAACGCCGGCTTTTTGAACGGTTGTGTTCCATACATTATCAGTATCGGTGAAAATAGCAGCAGTAGTATATGAGGTTTTATTATTCATATTGAAGGTTTGAACCTTCCTGTTCAGATCCCGCAGATAATAAGTTGACGAAACCAGATCAGTTCCAAGAGAAACAGTTCCGCTATACAAAGAGGTACCGGTGCCGGTAGCAGCTGTGGTGTGAATGGAGTTGTAAGAGTTAATTACATTTCCGGTTTTTGCATCAACATAAACAACCATTCTGGCCGGAGAATCACCGCCAATTTGAAGGGTTAGTTTCCATGATAAACGGTAGTCGGAATTGAAATCGCCGTTTACGGGAGCAAAAACGAGTTTGGCTACTGGTTTGTAAGATGCATTTGGGTTTTCTGTGGCAGATTTAAGTGCAGCTTCATCATCTGCGTTCAACCAGCTGTAAGGTTTATCTTTGCCAGTAGTCCGGATTGCGATTTTTTCTGCTTCAGCAGCGGAGATTGAAAAAGATTCGTCAGCAATAACGTTTCTCAGTGTACCTGAAACGCTGTTAATTTCGCCGGAAAGTGTTCTGTGAACGATAACTTCACCACCTTCAACAGGTATTCCTTTAACCGATTGCTGCAGGCGGGAGTGAACCATATTACCACTTTTTTGTGTGGATAATTCTGAAATTTCAGTGGTTTCTTTAAGGCCGTAGGCTTTACTTAATAATTCAGGAAGTGCTTTATCTGAAGCAGTTGACCAGGATGATTGTGGTTTCAACCAGATCGTGTTGCCATCGGCATCGGTTTCAAGTGCGGCGGCAGCTTCACTTATTTTTCCGGCAGATTTTAATTGCTGACCAAAAGAGGCCGAAGCAATTAAAAGCAAAGAAGTACTGATAACGGTAAGTTGTAAGCGATTTGTCATCAACAAAAGTCTCCATATTGTTATTCGAAATGTTGGACAATCCTTTCATTGAAACTCCTCCAAGAGCAATGTCAGGAAATGTCACCTTACTTGTTTAATTTATTGAACGTAAAACATTAATTAATTAATACGTTATTAAATTAAGGTTGTAAAACTATAGTGTTGTGTGGAAATATGCAAAGGTAGGCTGGTATAATGATAGTAAATTAATAAAAATGTCACTATATGTCAAAATAAACACAAAATAGTATTAAATATGTAAAGAATGAGTGGCTGGCGTAGAATAGTTGGTGAATGTGAGGTTTTTCGAAATAAAAAAAGCCGGCTGGCATCTTGGCACACCAACCGGCTAGTTTTTGTTTGCTCTTGGAGGAGTTTCAGTATTTCTGACGAGTAATACGGAAAGGGGTTCTCCTTTGTTTCAACTTTATTTATCAGGAAATTAATTTCTAATATACTGGTCTGACGAGATAGGGAATCGGATCTTCAACTCCTGCCTGTCTGAATCCCCTTAATCTGAGCGCACAGGAATCACAAATGCCACAGGCTTCCTCTTCTGACTGGTAACATGACCATGTTAGATTGAGTGGGGCATTGAGTTCCAACCCTCTTTTAACAATTTCAAACTTTTTCATTGTTATTATTGGAGTCTTGATGTGAATTTTGGAACCAGGCTTTGTTCCCAGCTCAACCATTCGTTCATATTGAACAAAAAATTCTTTTCTGCAGTCCGGGTATCCGCTTGAGTCTTCTTCGACGGCACCAATATATATGGCATGTGCGTGAATAACTTCAGCCCAGGAAACTGCAATACTCAAAATATTGGCATTTCTGAATGGAACGTAACTGGATGGAATTTCCTCGTTCTGTAAATCAGCTTTTGTGACTTCAATGTGTGAATCTGTGAGTGATGACCCACCGATTTTTACCAAATGCTGAATGTCTGTAACCAGTCTGTGTTTGATTTGATAATGGTCAGCGATTTCTGTGAAGGCTTTTAATTCACGTTTTTCAGTTCTTTGTCCGTAATTGACGTGCAAAAGACAGGGTTCATAACCAGAAGTAAGCGCTTCAGCAAGGGTAACACAACTATCCATTCCGCCTGAAACCAGGATAACGGCTTTCTTTTTCATATTCGATTACCTGAAAATTTTAAAAATTGAAGGTATAAAGGTACGAATCAGAATAATATGAGTCATCTTTCGGGCTGAAACTGGATTAATTCAACAGAATTTCCGAAAATTGAACCATTAAATAATAAAGAACAACAGCTATGACCTTTAAAACCACCTTCATTCCGGGAATTGTGATCATCGAACCTAAAGTTTTTGGTGATTCAAGAGGTTTTTTTCTGGAAAGTTTTCACAAAGAACGTTTTGCACAGAATGGAATTCCAGAGGAATTTGTTCAGGACAACGTCAGCCGTTCTTCAAAAGGGACACTCCGTGGTCTCCATTATCAATTGGATCCCAATGCTCAGGGAAAATTGGTAAGAGTTTCAGTTGGTGAAGTTTATGATGTGGCCGTTGACATCAGAAAAGGGTCGCCGACCTTCGGGAAATATTTTGGAATGATTCTTTCCGAAGAAAATAAAGCGATGATGTTCGTTCCGGCCGGATTCGCTCATGGATTTATTGTTCTCTCTGAAACGGCTGAGTTTACCTACAAGTGCACCAATTATTATGCACCGCAAAGTGAAAAATCCCTGCTTTGGAACGATCCGGAAATAGGAATCGAATGGCCCATGCAGCCTGATCTGAATTTAATTTCCGGAAAAGACAAAGCCGCCTCATTTCTTAAAGATGCAGATATCAATTATGTCTGGAAAGCCTGATGAACGGACTCATTTCTATTTTTGAAGGATTTTCATTTTCCCAAAATATCAATCTTTCCCTTGATCCTGTTCCTGGCGATCTGAACCGGAATTTTCTTGAAACAGATATTATGCTCATGCCGGGAAATCTGGTTTTCAATGTTGCCGGATCAAAAGGCTGGGATCAGGTTTTGCCATTTTTTGGTCCGGATGGGGTAACATCAATGAGCCTGAAAGAATCGGGAATCAAAACCGATGGCATCTATTATTTGAATATGGAAGGTCCGGCAGAAAAAAAAATCGTTCCGTTTATGATCATTTCTGATACAGAATCTGATCATGCTCCTTCCAACCTCTATCTGGTTCAGCCTGCAAATACCATTACCCAGCCAAACGGGTTTCAGCTTTCACCCGCTTTTAAAGCAATTTCTGCTTCCAAATGGAGCCGCTTTTCTCCTGGCCTGGGTCCAAACCAGTCCTTTCAGGTTAAAACCAAGACTGGGAAAATTGTTTCTCTCACCTTTTCTGATGCCATTTCAGCCAACTCCTTCAAATTCAATTGGGATTTTTTGCCAACTGTTTGAAAATTGGTACACTTTTGGCACATAAGCCCGCCAGCAAATTTCATGTAACACTTTGACAGACTTTCTGACATCGTGACAATAAACGAGAGGACGACTTATGGCAAAAAAAGAAAAACTGGTTTCAGAAACCGGTGAAATATCAATCCACACCGAAAACATCCTTCCAATTATAAAAAAATGGCTGTATGCCGATCACGAAATATTTTTGCGTGAATTGGTTTCAAACGGCGTTGATGCCATTTCCAAACTGAAACATCTTGCATCACTCGGTGAATATTCAGGTGATGTTAGCGGAAAAGTTACCGTTTCATTTGACAAGGATAAAAAAGAAATCCGTGTTAAAGATGACGGTATCGGGATGACTGCCGAAGAAATCAAGAAGTACATCAACCAGATTGCTTTTTCAGGTGCTGAAGAATTCGTTGCAAAATACAAAAAGGACGATGCCAACTCAGGCATTATCGGTCACTTCGGGCTCGGATTCTACTCAGGGTTTATGGTTTCTGAAAGTGTAGAAATTCACACAAAATCATACACAGATGCTCCTGCTGCACACTGGACTTCTGACGGCAGTACAAAATTTACGATTGATGCATCCGATAAAAAAGAACGGGGAACCGAAATTATCCTTCATATTGATAAGGATAATGAAGATTTTCTCGAAACCGGAAAAATCAGAGAAATCCTGACCAAATATTGCCGGTTCCTGCCGGTTGAAGTTGAATTCGATGGTCAGGTGATCAATGATACCCATCCGACCTGGATCAAAACGCCTTCTGAAGTCAAAGATGAAGAGTATAAAGAATTTTATCAGAAACTCCATGGTTTTGGTCCGGAACCCCTATTCTGGATTCACCTGAATGTTGACTATCCGTTTCGTTTAACCGGAATTTTATACTTCCCGAAAATTATGCACGAAATGGACATCAACAAAGGGCAGATTCAGCTTTATTGCCAGCAGGTTTATGTTTCAAACAATGTGAGTGATATTCTTCCTGAGTTTTTAACCCTGCTCAGAGGCGTTATTGATTCACCCGATATTCCGCTGAACGTGAGCAGAAGCTTTCTGCAGAGTGACCGGAATGTAAAGAAGATTTCGAGCCATATCACAAAGAAAATTGGTGATAAACTGAATGAACTTTACAACAATGACCGTGAAAACTATGAGAAATACTGGAAAGATATTTCTCCGTTTGTGAAGTACGGCATGGTTACCGATGAGAGTTTTCTTGACCGGGTTCAGGATGTTGCGTTACTTGAAAGAACAGAAGGTGGTTTTACTTCCATTAATGAATATGTGGAAGAGAACAAAGAAACCAACAAAGGTGAGGGTGATAAAACCATCATTCTTTACACTAATGACAAGAACAAGCAGGCAACTTATCTTGACCAGGTGAAGGAAAAGGGACTTAAAGCCGTTATTCTTGATCACCTGATTGATAATCACTTCATTTCAATGGTTGAACGTAAACGGTCTGATATCAAGTTTGTCCGGGTGGATTCAAACACAGTTGACAAACTGATCAATCCGAATGCCGTTACGGTTGAAGTGAATAAAGAGCAGGCTGAAGTTCTTGAAAAGGTTTTCAAGGGCGCAATCAACAACGAAAAAGTAAAAATCTCTGTTGAAAACCTGACTGCAACTGATATTCCCGGTAAAATTATCGTTTCTGAGGAAAGCCGTCGTTTGAAAGAAATGATGCGTACCATGACGATGATGCAGGGAGATAAATCAGTTGATGATATGTTTGACGAATCCACTCTGGTGGTTAACGTAAACAATGATCTGGTAAGAAAAATCCTGATCATGGAGCCAACCCGTCCTGAGCTTGTGAAAGAACTTGCAGAACATATCTGGGATCTTGCTTCAATGGGACAGGCACCGCTCAACGGACCCCGCATGAGTGCCTTCATGAAGAGAATGAACAAACTGATGGCGCTGATAAGCTGAAATCAGTGGTAAGTGATAAGTTATAAGTGGTAAGTGAAACAAAAAAGCCAGTCGGATGACTGGCTTTTTTGTTTATGGGAAAAATGGAGAGTTTTTGTAACACCGACCTCTAGGTCGGTGAGTTGTTGAATTCGAATTACCGACCGGGTGGTCGGTGTTACATTTTAGCTTGGAAGTTATATAAAGGAAGGAATGAAAACGAAGTTCAACGAAGCTCATCCAATAAAAAAATCATGGATCCCGGATCAAGTCCGGGATGACAGCCATTTTCCTTAGACCTTATTCCTTACGCCTTAAACCTTCCCTTTACCCTTCGCTTACTTCCGGTGGAAGCAGTTTGTACATCACCGGGGTAACCAATCTTGCAAGAAACGTTGAACTGATCAGTCCGCCGATGAGAACCAGTGCAAGCGGGGAGTAAAGCTGATTATACTCAATAACCAAAGGCAAAAGTCCGCCGATTGCAGTAACTGTTGTGAGTAAAATCGGAACAAATCTGATTTCACCCGATTCACGGATGGCTTCCTCGATCGTTCTTCCCTGCAACCTGAGCTGATTGGTGAAATCAACCAGTAACAGAGAGTTTTTGATTTCAAGTCCGACCAGGGCAATCATACCGATGGTGGCAGTGAACGAAAATGTTTCGCCAAAAATGAGCAGCATCAGAATGGCACCCACCATACCCAGCGGAACAACAGAAAGTACAATCAGAATACTTTTAAAGGTTTTAAACTCCAGAATCAGCACACCAATAAACCCGAAAATAGTCAACAACACAATGGTGCCGATTCCGCCAAAACTTTCATCACGGCTTTCCTGCTCACCGCCAACCTGATAGGTAAATTCAGGCGGCCAGTTGTAATTTTCCAGTTTGGAAATGATTTCAGAGTTTTTCTCAGCCACATTGAAACCGGGTTTTACAAAAGCAGAAACCGTTACATACCGTTGCTTCAGATAATGGCGGATTTGGTTGGGTGATGTTTCCATTCTCACGTCAGCGACCTGTTTGAGCGGAATTGAATTTCCAGCCATAGTACCAATGTAAAGCTGATCAAAAACCGATAAATCCGGGGTTCGTCCCTGTTTGGGAAGGGACACAATAATTTGGTGTTCATCACCTTTTTCATTCCGGATAAACCCAATCGGAAGCCCTGCAACACCCATCCTGACGGCAAGATCAACATCTGAAGAAGCTACTCCCAGTAACCCAGCTTTTTCTTTGTTTATAGCAACTTTGAGATCAGTCGGCTGAATGTTGACGGGATTGTTAACGTAAATCATACCTTCCGTTTCTTTCAGAATCGTTTCGATGTCAGCAGCAACTTTTCTGAGGGTATCCAGATTCTCACCAAAAATCCGGTAGGCAACGGGTGCTTCAACGGGCGGACCCTGTTCGAAATCTTTGACTTCAATTTTGGCATTCGGGTAAAATTTCAACTCTTCCCGCAAACGATCGATAATTTCATTTTTTTCTGCCGGATCAACGGGTTGAAGCTGAATAAAAATTTCAGCAATGTTCTCTGCTTCATTATCCTGAAGGACGTTGTAGTAAACCTGCGGATTTCCTTTTCCAACATTTGAAGAAAAGGATTTAATCAGCGGTTCCTTATTCAAAACCGACTCTACATAACGGGTCACCGAATCAGTTGCAGAAATGTTGGTCCCAACAGGGGTTCTGATGTTGACCATAAACATTGGCTTTTCAGATTTGGGAAAAAGACTCGTCCCAACAATGGGAATCAGAGCCATCGCACCGACAAAGATCAATCCGGCAATCAATAAAGTGGTTTTGGGGTGAAGAAGGGAACGGTCAAGAACTTTCGAATAACTGCCGGAAATTCCTCTTTTCAACGCACGGAGAAATATATTTCCTTCCGGATTTTCATGTTTTACAAGTAATTTACTGGCAAGAAACGGAACAACGGTTAACGAAACCAGCATGGAAGCAAAAACAGTAGAAATGACCGCAACCGGCAAACTTCTGATAAAATCACCGGCACCGCCCGGAAGAAACACGAGAGGCATAAAGGAGAGAATCAGCAGAATTGTGCAACCTACAACAGCAGAACTGATCTGGCTGGTTGCTTTGATTGCTGCTTCGAACGGCGTACTTCCCGATCTGAGAAACCGTTCAATATTTTCAACGACAACAATACTGTCATCAACCAGAAGTCCAAGGGCAATAATCATCCCGACAATGGAAAGCTGGTTAATCGTAAAACCAAACAGATTCAGCAGGGTAAGTCCGATAGCCAGAGAAAGAGGAATTGAAATCATGACAACGGCAGAAGCCCGGCCGCCAAGGGGAAGCAAAGTCAGCAAGACCAGAAGGATTGCAATACTGAAATCAGTTCCCAACCGAAGAAGTCTTTCTTTTACACTTTCACTCTGAACAAAGATTTTTTCAAATTTTACAGAAGGTGGCAGGGACGCAGAAAAATCAGCCAGAACCGGCTCAATTTCATCTTCCACTGACAGAATGTTTTGTCCCTCTTTTTGATTCAACGTGATAAAAATTGCCCGTTTTCCGTTCTGACGGGTGATGTGAGTCTGATTTTCATACTGAAGGGTAACTGAAGCAATATCTTTCAGCAAAACAACTTTGGGTCCGTTTGCAAGAATAACGGTGTTCGCAACCTCATCAGCTGATTTCATATTGCCCGAGGTCTTCACGTTAAACTTCCGGTTACTGATGGCAATACTTCCGCCGGGAATATTGACTGCTTCACTTTGAAGAGCACCAATGACGGCGTTGGCAGGAATATGGTGATGAGCCATCTTTTCAAGATTCAGTTCAACTCTGACTTCCTGTTCGGGCAGACCCCATATTTTAATATTCCGGATGGACTGAACTTTTTCGAGTTTGTCTTTCAATTTATCAGCTTTGTTTTTCAGGTCTGCCCATGACATGGTTTCGCTGATGAGTCCGATTTGATAAATACTCACATCAAGGGGTGACCATTGGGAAATTTGCAGAGCCGCCAGTTCTTTCGGGAGATCATTTCTGACAGAATTGACGACACGGGTCACTTCCTGGAATTTTTCATCGGTATCAACGCCAAATGTATATTCAATATAAATGACTGATAGTCCATCGTAGTTATCACTCGTCAGTTTGGTGATATTTTTAAGTTCGTGAAGTTTGTTCTCGATGGGTTCAGCAACCTGCTCTTCCATATCAGCAGGCGAAGCACCCGGATACACTACGGTAATGAGATAAGATGGGGCATGGGTTTCAGGATCTTCGCCCCGGGGCATGGTGAAAAGGGCGAATAACCCTACAGTTAAAGCACCCAGAAACATGATCAGGGTGAACCGGTAATTTTTAACGGAAAATTCAGTAAGTTTCATCGGTTAACTTTCAGCTCAGGGTTTTACCAAAACGGGTGATTGATCAGTAAGAAAAGCAGAACCGGCTTTTACAACCTGATTTACACCATCCAAACCGGAAGAAATAATGGCTTTACTATCCGTCAGCCAGGCAACCTTGACCGGAATCCGATGGGCTTTTCCGTCCTGAACATGAAAAACAAATGCTTCATTCAGATTTCCTTCAACTAGCGCATCAATCGGAACCGATTTGAAATTTGCAGAACCCGCCTGAATGACGGCCCGGGCAAATAAACCGGATGCCAGCCGAACGGAAGTAGCCTCGAGAGAAAGTTCAACCTGATACAAACCTGTGTAAGGATCTGCACCGGCAGAAAGGCTGGTTACTTTTGCCTTGACCGGCGAATCTGCAGCAAGATCAGAACGGATTTTTGCTGAATTGCCAACTTTCAACCTGGACCAGAATTTATCAGTCAGGCCGGCTTTGAAAATCCATTGGGTAGAATTTCCGGAGGACAAAACCAAAACAGGATATCCTGACCCGGCGAGTTCACCTTCATTCATCAGCTTGAATAAAACCGTTCCGGCAAATGGCGCACGGATTTCAGAATAGTTTTTATTGAAGCCGGCGATATCGGCGTTTTGTTTGGCAATGGTGTAGCCGGTTCTGGCGTTGTCGAGTTGTTCTTTTGAAACCACAGAATCTTTAAATAAAGCTTCCGCACGCTGAAGATCACGTCCCGCTTTGGCAACTGCTTCTTCAGCCTGACCGGTCATGGCCCCAATTTCAGTGAGGTTAAGTGATGCCAGAAGTTGTCCAGCCTGAACATTTTCACCTTCCCGAACCAGAATTTTCTGAATAATCCCGCCAGTCTTGAAAGAAAGCTTTGATTCATTTTTTCCGGAAATCAGTCCGGAGACAGAAACCGGTTCTTCCTGTGACACGGTTTCCACATTGGCCAGTTGAACGGCTACGGTGGTGGATTCATCAATAGCTGCTTCGGTTTTCTTTCCGCCACAGGCTGTCAGGCAGGTAACACCAGCCATTGCGAGAAGGATTGTCAGACTATAAAGGATCATTGCAGGTTTCAGTTTTGGAAAGGAACCGGTGAAGCGGGTCATTCCTTTTTTTGTATCGTTCATTTTGTAACTTCCTTGGTTTAAAATTTATTGATTGGCTGTCATCTAGAAAAGGTTTGGTTTTTATATTTTGAAATACTTTTTTGCCTTGTCATCCCGGACTTGATCCGGGATCCAGTATTGTATTCCAATCATCACCAGCAGATCTTCCTTTGTACAGGAGGCTCTTTTAAATAAATACAGCCCATTGGGATGGATCCCGGATCAAGTCCGGGATGACACAATAAAAAATTCAAAGTGTATCATCGGACCCGGTAAGGCGTCTGACTTCTGCGAGGCGGATTAAAACCTGATAGTAGGAGATCGCCTGCTGCAAGTCGGCAGAAACGGCCTGGTTCTGTGCATCAAGCAATTCAATATAAAGTGCAGAGCCAGCCTGATATTTTTTCTTCATATCGGTGTAATAGTCCCATGCAGAAGAATTTTCGAGTTTCCGGCTTTGGTATTGGTCGATCGCCAACCTGTAGTTTTTCCGTGCAATATCAGTTTCCAGATCGAGTTGTTCTGAAAGATCAGCCAGTTGCCAGCCTGCAGCTTCAGCATCTGCTGAAGTTTGTCCGATTTTCCAGAAATCGCCAAGACCAGAATTCAGTGACCATGACAACGTCAGACCAGCCATCGTGTAACGGGTTTTATTGTTGAATTTCCAGTCTTCTCCCTGTGATCCCAGATCAGCGAAAGCCGATAGTTTTGGAATCCAGAAAGTGGAATTCAGTCGGTTCAGGTTGGATTTTACATCAACAACTGCTTTCAGTTTTCTGACTTCTTCCCGGGTATAACCTGTTGACGAGGCGTCAGGAAAGGGAAGGGTTTCCTTAAAAAGTGAACTGTCAACCAAAACGGGTGAATCAATGGATTGTCCTATGGTCAGGTTAAATGCAGACCTGGCATTCACAAGATTGTTTTTTGCCTCCTGAAGTGAAGTTCTCATTTTACTGACTTCACTTTTTGCACGGGTGACCACAGAAGGTGTTGCAAGTCCGTTTTTCACAAGACTTTGATTCACTCTTTCATTTTCTTTGACAAGGTTCAGTGCATTTTCAAGAATGGAAACTGCCTTTTCAGCCTGAAGAACCTGAAAGTAACGGGTTTTAATCTGCTGAATCACGATTTTTTTGTTCAGGTTATGATCTGCTTCCTGAAGATCAAGAATCCCGGATTTTATCTGCCGGTTGTACCACACTTCATTATTAACAAGTGGTACACTGACTCTGAATTTGGCATCATAAAAATTATCGGGATTCAGTTGAACCGATTCATTTTTAATCTGGGGGAAGGAATTCGTGTTAGTTAACTGGTTAAGGGTGGTATAAACCGGATTCATAAGATCACCGAGAGGAAGGTCAATTGTTCTTCCCCCATCCGATTTTAAGTAAGAACCCGAAAATTCCACTGTGGGAAGGAAAAGACTATTGGCTTCCCGGAGACCGTATTTTTCCTTTTCGAGAAGAGAAGCCGACTGTTTCAGGCTTTTATTTCCTTCAAGTCCGGTTTTTAAATACTGATCCAAAACGGGGGTCTGCCCAAAACCGTTCAGACTGTTGAGTAATAGGATTAAAATGACAGTTGTACGCATAGTGATCATTGGTTATAGTGTGAACAGTGTTTAGTTTTGGAGGAAATTTTTTTAAGCTTTAAGTAATTCCATTGTTGCATCCAGTGACTGATAAAGCATCATTTTGGCGACTTCATCCGGTATATCCATCACGTGGTAATGATTCGTCACATAAAGAGAAACAATACCGTGAACCATTCCCCATAAAGCAAAGGCTGCAATGTCGATATTGGTAATTTTCAATTTTCCGGCATCAATACACGTTTGAAGTGTACTTCTGAATAGCTCCATCAGCTTTATTCCGTTGTGCCATTCGAGTTCATCGTTTTGGATACACTGAACCGGTTCCTTGTTGATGAACATGAGTTCGTAATGTGCCGGATTTGCAATTCCAAAATCCAGATAAGCTCTTCCCAAAGCTTGAAGCCGTTCAAATGGATCATCAATAGATTGGTTCTTTTCGAATTCTTTCAGCAGAAGTCCGAATGAAACCGACTGAACTTCAAGAAACAACCAGTCTTTATCTTTAAAATACAGGTAAATCGTTGCCGGACTGTATTCGATTCTTTCCGCAATGGTTCTGATGGAAGCTTTTTCGTAACCGAGTTCAATGAAAACCTGTGTTGCCTTTTCGACAATCAGATCTCTCATTTCCTGGCGTTCACGTTCTTTTCTTTCTGATATTCCCATGGGTCACTCTACTTTTTTTACAAAATTACTAAACAGTGTTTAGTTTGTCAATGGTGTTTATTGTTTGTGTAGAAAAAAGTTAGACTGAGTATTTTGAAACAGCAAGTCTGATCAGTGAACGGCCAAATTAAATCCCTTTTTAATTTACTGACAAGGGCAAAGATGGGAAACAGACATTCTCTTCATTTACTTTTTCGGATGTAATAAGGAAAATGGAGGATAGAAGATGGAATTTAACAGGCGGAAAAAGTTGACGGGAGGATTTGCTGGTAATCTGAAAAACGTAAAATGGGGTTAGTAATTTGGTAAGGAAGGATCAATATCTTTTGACCAGGAAGTGATACCACCTGATAGATTGATAAGTTTTCCGGTAAACCCGGCATGTTTAAGAGCAGAAATCGCTTTTGCACTCCTGGTCCCACCTTTGCACATGACAATTGTCAAAATTGATGGATCAATTTCAGAAATTCTTGAAACAACCTGACCTAACGGAATCAGTTTTGAACCAGCCAATTTAGAAATTTCAAATTCAAAAGGTTCACGAACATCAATTATCTGCAGGTTTTTACCCTGATCAATCCATTTTTTTAATTCAAGAGCAGAAATCTCATCATTTTCAGTCTGGTTTGAGTTTCGTGATGTTGCGGATATTCCACAAAATTCATCATAGTCAATCAGTTGAAGGATCGTTGGGTTTTTACCACAAACAGGACAATCAGGGTTTTTATGAATTTTAAGTTCCTGAAAGCTCATTCCAAGTGCATCAACTAATAAAACCCGGTTTATAAGGGGTTCGCCAATTCCCAAAATGATTTTAATGGTTTCGTTTGCCTGCATGCTTCCGATGATTCCGGGAAGGACACCCAGAACGCCACCTTCAGCACAAGATTGAACCAACCCGGGAGGGGGCGGAACGGGGTAAAGGCACCGGTAGCATGCACCGTTTTCAGTGGCCAATACGCTTACTTGTCCTTCAAAACGAAAAACAGATCCGTAAATTACAGGTTTTCCAAGCAAAACACAGGCGTCGTTGATCAGATATCTTGACGGGAAATTATCAGTTCCATCAACCACAATATCAAAGTTTTTTATGATGTCAAAAGCATTTGAACTGGTAAGTCTTGTTTCAAAGCATTGAATTTCAATATCCGGATTAATATCAGCCAGCCGGGTTTTAGCCGACTGAATTTTGGGTTCGCCAACATTCCGGGTACCATGAATGAGCTGTCTTTGCAAATTGGAACGGTCAACAACATCAAAATCAACCAGACCAATTGTACCAACGCCGGCTGCAGCCAGATACATGGCAACCGGAGAACCGAGTCCGCCTGTACCAACGACCAGGACTTTGGCATCCTTTAACTTTTTTTGTCCGTCGAGTCCAACTTCCCGGAGCAACAGATGTCTGCTGTACCGTTCAATTTCTTCTTTGGTTAATTCTGGAAGAGTGGACATGCTTAGAATTGGGTTTAAAATCTGATTTTAGTAGTAGGTGTCTTATTTATTAAACGAGCACAAAATTAGGTTTTTTTTGATTCATATTCTAAATCTTCCATTGCCAGTCTTTACTTTTCATTAATCGGAAACTGAATTTACGGAATATGAGAACAACCTGTTATTTTTGCAGTCAAACAGACAGGTTTTGTTTTGAGATTCAGATTATTCAAAGATTAAATACTTCATGCCGACTCCCCACGATATTTTAACGACAGTTTTCGGTTTTTCTGACTTCCGTGGCAAACAGAAATCCATCATTCAGCATTTACTTGATAAAAAGCAGCATGCACTTGTTCTGATGCCGACCGGTGGCGGAAAATCACTATGCTATCAGGTTCCTGCACTTTGTCTGGAAGGCGGAACGTTGGTCATCAGCCCGTTGATTGCGCTGATGCAGGATCAGGTTGAAGCACTGAAACGAAAACACATTGCAGCGGCTTACATCAACTCGACGGTTTCAAGAGAAGACCGTGAAAAACGGCTGAAGCAGTTTGTTTCCGGAAAAATAAAATTGCTCTACGTAACTCCAGAAAGGTTCAGAAAACCTGAGTTTGTTGAAGCGATAAAATCAGCAAAAATTGACCTGCTTGCCATTGACGAAGCGCATTGCATCTCGGAATGGGGACACGATTTCAGACCAGATTATTCCAGGTTAGGAGAGTTTCGCACCCTGATCGGAAATCCGCTGACGATTGCTTTGACTGCAACCGCAACACCTCCGGTTCAGAAAGATATCATTGACAAGCTGAATCTGAATCCGTCCGAAATGAAAATCTTTTCCGAAGGAATCCGCCGGGAAAATCTTCGGCTTGAAGCTGTTGAAATCTGGGATGAAAAAGTTAAGAAGGAAAAGATTCTCGAAACCATTAAAACCTACAACGGTTCAGGAATTATTTATTTTTCGCTGATTCAAACGCTGGAAAAGTACAGTGAATGGCTGCAGACAAAAGGTATTTACCACGGAGTTTATCATGGCAAATTGCAGGATCGGCAAAGAAATCAGGCTTTGACGCATTTTATCAAGGGAAATCCGTCTCTGATTCTGGCAACCAATGCTTTCGGAATGGGAATTGATAAATCTGACATCCGGTTTGTGATTCATGCCGAAACCCCGGGTTCACTTGAAAGTTATTATCAGGAAATCGGACGTGCAGGCCGTGACGGACTGCCGTCTTTGTGTCAGCTTTTATATCAGCAGGAAGATCTGGCCATCCAGCATGAATTTGTGAGATGGGCGAATCCGGGTTCTGAATTTTATCACCGGGTTTATCAGTTGCTGGCACATTACCAGATGGAAGTGAATGCCATGGGAATTGATTACCTGAGGGAACAGCTTCATTTCAAATCGAAAAAAGATTTCCGGATTGAAACGGTGCTCGGAATTCTTGACCGGTACGGCGTGATAGAAGGATCACTTGAAAAGAGAAATCTGGAAGTGGTTGAAGAGTTGCCTGAACAGTTGGATGATGAGGAGTATCTGAAGAAAAAACTGATCAGGGATCAGAACAAATTGTATTCAATGGTGACGTATGTGCGGGATGAAAAATGCCGCCGGATCAGTATTGAAGATTATTTCGGGTTCACCGGCGGAGAAAATTGCGGCAACTGTGATTTTTGCGAGGAAATTGGGGATGGGGAAATTCTGTAACACCGACCTCCCGGTCGGTTGAAATTAATACACCGACCGGGAGGTCGGTGTTACATGACAACCAGTTTTCTGTAACCCGTGATATGTGACCAGTAACCATCACGGTATTCTGTAAACCACCGAGTTCACATTCATTCCTGCTCCAACCGAGGCAAAGACAATCGTTTCACCTTTATTCAGTGACTGTCCTTCAAACTTGCCTTTAGAAATCAGGTCAAGAACAACCGGAATGGTGGCAACTGAATTATTTCCCATCCAGGAAATGGCCATCGGCATAAATCCTTCCGGAATTGTATCGTGTCCGGCTTGCTCAAAAACTCTTTTCAGGATGGCTTCGTTCATTTTTCCGTTGGCCTGATGCATGAGTGCTTTTTTGACCTGGTCAAATTGGAGTCCGGATTTTTCAACAGTTTCGGTGATGACGCCAGGAACGGTGTTTAGTGCATATTCATACAGTTTCTTCCCGTCCATTTTCAGAAACAGATCGCCGGGTGCATATCCTGGTTTATTCGATTGTCCCATCCAGAGAAAATCAACTTCTGTAACTGTATCAGAACGGCTTGATTGTGCCAAAATACCGACCGGAGTTTCACTTTCAACCGCTTCAAGAATGACGGCACCGGCACCATCCGAGTAAATCATGGTATCCCGGTCATGCGGATCAACGATGCGGGAAAGGGTTTCAGTCCCGATAACCATCACCCGGTTTGCATCACCCGATTTGATGAAATAATTGCCCTGGATGACACCCTGCAGCCAACCCGGACAGCCAAATGGAAGATCGAAAGCAACCGTTTTCGGGTTTTTTATGCCCAGTTTGTGTTTGATTCGGGAGGCAAGAGAGGGAACAATATCAATCCGTAAAGAACCGTCCTGAATATCACCGAAATTATGGGCACAAATGATATAGTCAAGACTTTCACGGTCAATTCCGGACGATTCGAAGGCATTTTCTGCAGCCAATGTACCCAAATCGGAAGCTACCTGATTGGGGGAAGCATACCGGCGTTCCTGAATATTCGTAATTTTTACAAATTTCCGGATGACATCATCGGTCGAATTCGGAAGTTTTTTCCCTTCAGAATCATAAAATTCGTGGTTGTGAAAATGGGAATTGGGGATTTTGTTTTCCGGGAGAAAGGAACCGGTTGCTGCGATTACGGAATAGGTATGAACTGACATAAAAACCTCACTGAATACAATGGCGATTTGTTTATTTGGCAAAAGGTCCAATTCCGGACTCAGTTGCAGACCAACTCAACACCCTTCGCATCCATCAATCCGCTTTCGGATGTTATGCCGGTGGCCGGATTTATTTTCCGGTCAGGATAAAAATAGATAGATTTGTCGGTTTACTCAAACCAAACGTCACGAATTTTAAATGGAAAATGGTTTACCTTTTCTATTTGAACCTGTTTTTTTTTAACTTACGGTGAAAGCTGGTTGTCTTTCTTTAATTCTGGATTCCCGCCTGCACGGAAATGACATACCTGCTAAACGATTTGCACGGGAATTAAATCAAAAAAAAACAAATTTTATGAAACCACTTGTCGGTATTATCATGGGAAGCAAATCAGACTGGGCAACCATGAAGGCTGCCTCTGAAATTCTTGAAAAGTTCGGAATTCCCCATGAATCAAAAATTGTTTCTGCCCACAGAACGCCTGATTTGCTGGTTGAGTACGCAAAATCGGCTGAAAGCCGTGGGTTGGAAGTGATTATTGCCGGAGCCGGCGGAGCTGCCCATCTTCCCGGAATGGTGGCTTCAATGACGGTTTTGCCGGTCTTGGGCGTTCCTGTTCAGTCGAAGGCTTTGAACGGACTCGATTCGTTGCTTTCTATCGTTCAAATGCCGGGCGGAATCCCGGTTGGAACTCTGGCAATCGGTGAAGCCGGGGCAAAGAATGCAGCCATTCTGGCAACTTCCATTTTGGGAAATAAATATCCGGAGTTCAAAGAAAACCTCAGAAAATTCCGTGATCAACAAACCAATTCTGTACTTAAAGATACACTTGAATGATAAAACCCGGAAAAATTATTGGAATTATCGGTAACGGACAACTTGGCCGGATGAGTGCTATTGAAGCCAAGAAAATGGGTTACACGGTTTATGTTTATGGTCCCGGAACTGAAACGCCTGCCGGTCAGGTTTCTGATATTGAAGTTGAAGGTGATTATGATGACATCGACAAACTGAAGCAATTTGCTCATGGTTGTGATGTACTCACCTTTGAATTTGAAAATATTCCTGCCATTTCACTCGAGGCAATCCGGGCAATTACTCCAATTCACCCCGATCCGTTTGTGCTGGAAATTTCGCAAAACCGGCTGGGTGAAAAAAATTGGTTTGAAGCCAATGGTTTCCCGACAACCCCCTTCGAAGAAGTGAAATCTGCTGCAGAAATTGAATCTGCTGTTAAAAAATGGAAATCAAAAGCAGTTGTAAAAACACTGACTCTGGGTTACGACGGGAAAGGACAGGCCAAAGTTGATGCTGAATCCGATTTTCAGGCAGCCTGGAAACAACTTGGCGTCAAATCTGCCATAATCGAAAAGTGGGTCGATTTTGATCACGAAATTTCAGTGATCGTTGCCAGAAATGAATCGGGTGAAATCGTGACCTACCCGGTTTTTGAAAATATCCACCGGAATCATATTCTTGATACGACGATTTTCCCGGCCAGAATGGAAAAAGACATTAAGCGGAAAGCCCGTGAAATGGCTAAAACCATGGCTGAAAAGATCAAACTTATCGGACTTCTCACCATCGAAATGTTTTTAACCGCCGATGGTCAACTTCTGATCAACGAAATTGCACCACGACCCCATAATTCGGGTCATATAACCTTTGATGTTTGCGCAACCAGCCAGTTTCAGCAGCACATCCGTGCAATTTGCGGACTTCCGCTGGGAAATACCGAACCTTACTCTCCCGGCATCATGATTAATATTCTGGGTGATTCCTGGACTGCCGGCGAACCCAACTGGAAACATTTACTTTCTATGGATTTTGTCAATCTGCATCTCTACGGAAAAATGGATCCGAAACCGGGCCGGAAAATGGGTCACGTGGTGAAAACAAATCCGGGAACAGATTTTTCTGATGTTGACCGTATCCGCCAAATCCTTAAAATTCCGCCGGTTGATCTTTAACTTATCATGTCTGATCTCATAAAACCAACTCTTCTCGAAAAACTGGAAAATATTCCAACCAGTCCTGGCGTGTATCAATATCACGACAGTACCGGGAAGGTGATTTATGTGGGGAAGGCAAAAAATTTAAAAAACCGGGTAAAAAGTTACTTCCAGCAAAACCGGCCACGAGATGCCAAAACATTGTCGCTGGTGAGTCACATTGAAGATGTTGAATTCATCAAAACAGATTCAGAGATGGAAGCTCTCATCCTCGAAAACAATCTGGTAAAAGAGTTCAAGCCGAAGTACAACATCAACCTGAAAGATGACAAAACCTTTCCCTATATCGTGGTGACGAAGGAAGAATTCCCGAAAGTTTACACGACGAGAAAAATGATCAAAAACGGAAATTTGTATTTTGGTCCGTACACGAACGTCGGGAATATGAAACAAGCTTTGAAGATGATCAAAGACCTGTTCATGGTGAGATCGTGTCACCTTCCGCTGACAGAAGACAATATTTCTCAGGGAAAATGGAAAGTTTGCCTTGATTATCATATCAAGAAATGTTTGGGTCCGTGTGCAGGGCATCAGTCGAAAGCTGATTACAATGACATGATTGCTCAGGTTGTACAGCTCATCAACGGCAAAACCACAACACTGAAACAGATTGTCCGTGAAGCGATGGAAGTAAAAGCTGAAAATCTGGAGTTTGAAACGGCTGCTTTGCTTCGTGACCGGTTGAATGCTTTGGATGTGTACGAATCACGCCAGAAAATTGTGAATGATGATTTTGGCGACCGGGATTTTTTCGGATTTGCTTTCGGACCTGAAGAAGCTTCGTGTGTGGTTTTGCAGGTGAGAGAAGGGAAGATGATCGGGAGTCAGCATTTTTATCTTGAAAAATTCAGTGTGGATCTGAAAACAGATGAAATTGAGTCGTTCCTATTTAAATATTATCAGAACAACCCGTTTATTCCGTCTGAACTGATTCTAGAGCAAACCGAAGAGGCTGATTTTAAAGGACTTGAAGCGTTTTTGAGAAAGCAGGCCGGACGGAAAATTTCAATTGTTCATCCGAAAATCGGTGAAAAACTGAAACTGCTCGAAATGGCAGAGAAAAATGCATCCCATTTATTATCCGATTTGCTGCTTCAGAAGCAAAAACGGTTCGAAGATTTTGTTCCGGCTTCAATCAAAGCTCTTCAGCGTGATTTACGTCTGCCAACCCTTCCGAAAAGAATCGAATGTTTTGATAACTCGAACATTCAGGGAACAGACCCGGTTTCTTCGATGGTTTGTTTTGTCGACGGTAAACCTAAAAAATCGGAATACAGAAAATTTAAAGTTCAAACCGTAGTTGGCCCGGATGATTTTGCAACCATGGCCGAAATTATGGAACGCCGGTACAACGGTAGTTTAAGTCTGGAATTGCCTCTGCCAGACCTGATCGTGATTGATGGCGGAAAAGGTCAGCTTTCGCATGCGGTTGAAGTTCTGAAAAAAACAAAAGCCGCCGGGGTTTCTGTTATCGGTCTTGCCAAAAAACTCGAAGAAGTGTTTCTGCCCGGTGATAAAGATCCGTACAACCTTCCCAAAACATCTTCCGGCTTGAAATTGCTTCAGCAGGCACGGGATGAAGCTCACCGTTTTGCCATCACCTTCCACCGTGATCTTCGTGATAAGAGAACTCTACAAACTGAATTAACCCAAATTCCGTCAATCGGACCCGGGAAGGCGAAGAAATTGCTTACAGAATTGGGCTCTGTTGATGGGGTAAGAACTGCGACCCGTGAACAGCTTGAGCCGTTGGTGGGTGTGAAGTCTGCAGCAGAATTATTGACGTGGTTTTCCACACAACTGGTATCGGAATAAATATGGCCAACTTACTTCAGGAATCCGCAAAACGAAAAGCAACGATTTTTGCTTTCGCAGGAAACACCTTTCTTTTTCTCACCAAACTGATTTTGGGAATCATGTCGGGTTCTATCGCTGTGATTTCAGATGCAATTCATTCTTTGATGGATGTGGTTGCAACCATTGTCATTGCAGTTGGAATAAAGGTTGGCAGAGAAAATCCGGATAAAGAACATCCGTTTGGTCATCACCGAGCAGAACCCATTGCCGGACTCATCATTGCCGTTATCGCCGGTATTTTAGCAGTTGAAGTCGTTCAAAATGCAGTTTCGTCTCTTTTCGAAGAAAAAAAGGAATTAATCGCCGGTCTTGCCATTATTGCCCTGGTTGTAACGATTGCAACGAAACTGATTATGGCCTGGTATTTAAGACGACTATCAAAAAAAGTTCACTCTTCTTCCATAAAGGCTTTGGCAATCGATTCAAAAAATGATGTTTTGGCGACTTCAGTTGCACTTCTTGGTGTCATCGTTGCAGATCTTGGACTTGGATATTTTGATGCACTGGCGGGTATTGTTGTTGCCATTTTCATTTTCAAAGGCGGCTGGGAAATCGGCATTGAAAATATTGATTATCTCATGGGAAAAACCGCCGACGAAGAAATGCTCAGGAAAATCCGGTTTGCAGCACTTTCCGTCCGTGGCGTTTTGGCGTTAAATACACTCCGTTCGCATTACGTCGGGAATAAAGTTCACGTTGAAATTCATATTGAAGTGGACTACAAACTCACAACTGAAGATTCTCACCACATTTCAGATGAAGTTGAAGCTTCAATTGAGGCAATTGATGAAGTCTCAAAAGCCTTTGTTCACGTTGATCCAGTCAAAGTACAACCGGATGGAACCCGTATCCCAACGGGATTTCACGAAAACCATCCGGAACTGGATTGAAGTTACCTTTTCACCAGCGGACCAGAAAATGAGCCGTCGGTTACTTCGTAAACCAAGCCTTTCCCATCCTGCATCGCTAATTGGAAAGTTCCGGTTAATTGATTGCCGTTTTGGGTGATGGTAATGGCGTTGATATTTGGTGTTTCAATCGAATATGTCATAATCATATCACCCTCTACAATCATCAAACTTCCCAATGATTTTAAAACAGAATAAGTGCCTGATCCTGTGAATGATGGAATTTTTAGATTCAGGTAAGCACCCCATAATGAATTAGTTCCTGAAGCAAAAGAGATATTTAATGTGTCTTGAAGTTCAAATGCACTGAACGGCACAGAGGGGCAAACTTTTTCGGACGTATATTCTAATGAATTAAAAACAAGGGAACCAAAAGAAGTGACTGGTTCTTGAATCTGTTTCCCGGGCTCAGAATAATAGTAAGTTGATGTCCAACCACCTGAAAAAGTTATCGTTATAGATTTATCAGTTGAATTGAATTTTGCAGTTGCTTCGTATCCCTTATTATCCCCGAAATTGACATATACGGTTGCATAAATTGCCGATTTCGGATTAAAGGACGTATATCTTGAATGGGAATACGAATCAAATTTTCCGGTTTCATGTCTGATACCAATTTCGGCTATTTTATTTCCTTCACTGATTCTGAAACCATGATAAGCAGGAAAGGGTTTGTCGTCGAAACTTACGGTATTTACCCATTCCCCAACCCAATTTACGTATACGTCAGTGGAATCAGTTGAATTGTCTTTGCAGGATGAAAAAAGAACCAAAACCGGAATCAAAAAACTCAGCAGGGTTTTCATTGCATGATCTTTCTGAAGGAAAATTTTATCGTGACCGTTTGCTAATTAATGGAATATTATTAAAATTAGCAAATCTGAATGGGGAAAGGTATTGCTTTTATCCCTATCAGCGATAAACCCCTTTATAAATTCCGGGAAATCAATGAAAAAAATATTCATTTTTGGGTTAACACTTTTTTGTTTTTCATCAATTTTGACTCAATATTCCCTTGGACAAGGGGTTGCCTCCAGGCCTTTTTTATTTACTTCCAATGGGTTTAATTCAATTTACCTGGATCAGAACGGGTACAATCCAGTATTTTCATCTTTTTCCGGAAACCCGGCTACAAGTAATCCGGCAGGTTTCTTAAATGATGAAAAGATTCACATTTGGGGAAAGTGGGCGAAAAATTCTGAAATTAAAAATGCCTGGATGGGGTTTGGTTACCGGCAACTGAAGCTGGAATTTCCTTCCGGTATAGGTGTTTCGATTCCTTTTTATGGTCTCTCTTTTTCTGCAGGGTATTCCCGGCCAATAAATTACACACTGTATTCTGAAGGTATTTCCAGGACATCACCCGATGATCCTGAGGGTCCAGGCAATACTTTTGATTATTATGATGATGCCCGTCTTGATATTTATTCCTTCACAGTTTCGGGGAATCTTATGCTCTCAAAAGTCGATTTTTCAAAATTAGCCTATGGATTTACAGTTAAATATGGCAAATTGAAAGTTACGAGCGCAATTGACAAAGAAGTTTATGATTCTAAAGATGAAATTATTTCCTTTGCTTTTGGCGTAATTTATTCAGCAAGTCCTGATTTTGCAGAAAAACTTCGGGTTGGTTTATTTTGTGAAACAAAAGAAAGTTATTCGGGAACTGGATTTTACAAACCGAATGTAAACGGCGGGTATTTACCTGCAAATTTCAGTACAATACTTATTTCGGGTCCGATCAAGTTTGAAGCAAACTTACCAATTCGTGTTCATCTGGGGACAGAAATTACCTATCAGTCCGGAATTCAGGCATTGTTTCAGGGTTCACTTCTTATGTGGGAAACGGCCGGATTTCTTGCCAAAAACCAGACAGAACTTTCTGGATCGGTTGTTTATCCGGTATTTGAATCTGTTAAAGTTTCGGGCGGATTGCTTTGGGATTCCTGGTATACAAATAAGGATTCTGGAATTTCGTTAAATAACAGTGATTTTCGTTCTATTTTTCTTACGACCGGCATTCATGCCGGGGTTAACGGATTTTTGATTGATCTCGCTCTTGCCGACAACCACCTCCAATCTGGTAAATACAGAAAACAAACCATCCTGACAGCAGGAATTGGGTATGAATTTTAATTGAAATGGATTTAATATGAAAAATGCTTTTTTCCTTTTTCTATCTCTGTTTCTGCCAATCAGTGGCTTTACCCAATCCGGCACAAAATCCTACTTTTACCTGAAACCCGTCGGATTTCAGGTTCCCGCTTTCGACAGTAAAGGTTATAATCCGCTTTTTCCTGAGACGGTTACCAATCTGGCTGATCAGAATCCGGCTGCACTTTCAGACTTTAAATCCATGCAAACCGGAATTTCCTGGCGGATTTTTTCAAAACTTGAACCTGATATCTGGGTTAAGGAATTCGGTCAGGCTCAACCACTTGTTCCGGCTTCAGCAGGTTTTGTTTACCCGGTAAACTCTTTTGTTTTCGGACTAGGTTATTCTCAAAAGTTCAATTCCAGTCTTTTTGAAGAAGGTGAACTTGTAACACTTGAACAACCTGAAGGAACGGGCAAAAACTGGACGTGGGAAGACGAAACTGTTCACCATTATTTCTCACTTTCCGGCGCCTGGAAAATTGATAATATCCTGTTTGGTTCTGATCAGTTTTCTGCAGGAGTTCATCTTGGGTTTAACCAGTTATTCTATCAGAGTAAAATATTTACTTCAACAGCGAAATCATTCCCAAACGGGTTTTCCTGGGCCGCAGGCTTTCAGTATTTAATCAACTTTGAAAATGAATCTAAAATAAAATCAGGCTTATTTTTTGAAAGAGGATCTAAAATTGAGGGAACGGTAAAATATGTTTCTGGCCATGATGAGACTAAACAATATGATGAGGATACAACAGGTAATAACGGGAAAATTCCTATCAGGTATTTAACACCCAAATCCTGGCCAATGATTGCCGATTTCCCTGACCGGCTTCATGGTGGGTTTGAACTCACTACCCCAGAAAAGATTTCCTTTTCCTTACAGGGATCTTATATCTGGA
>Ga0209460_1000576_pt1 | contig 31779 bp, 26 predicted proteins | sample EBPBio132013_DNA_FD_185868 | JGI IMG/M metagenome (GOLD analysis project Ga0209460, IMG submission 185868) | Wastewater treatment Type I Accumulibacter community from EBPR Bioreactor in Madison, WI, USA - Reactor 2_5/13/2013_ DNA (SPAdes)... | ecosystem: Engineered > Bioreactor > EBPR >... | reverse complement strand
AATTCCGTTTAGCTCCACCCCGCGTCCGCCGGAAGATTATGAATTTGTCGATCCGGTTACGCTGTTCACTGATCCGAAGCAAGACCTTGTTCCTGAGGAAACATGGATCAACGTGACCTACTCAACGCCTGACGGTGGTTCGATTACCGCGTGGGCAAACGCGCTGTACCTCGACATCCGCAACCCGCGTGGTGAAAAGGTCAAGCTGGCTGATCTGCCGTTGGTTTCGAGCAACCTCCCCGGCAGCGTCGATAACACCGCCGTCTCTGCACCCGCAGTACCGGCCAACCGTGTCGCCGCCACCGTGTTCAACCTCGATGCCGATGTCAGCCTGAACATTCGCCGCACACCGGATACCGATGGCGAAGTGCTGGCTCGCGTCCCGAATGGCACCGTCATGGAACTGCTCGGCCTCAAGGAAGATGGTGAATGGGCATTCGTCAGTTACGCCCCGCCCACTGGCGGCACCGTAACCGGCTGGGTGAACATTCTCTACATCCAGTACTCGTACAACGGTCGCGAATTCAAGTTGGAAGACTTGGAAGAACGCAATCTCGTGGTGATTACCCCCGACGACGCGCGTGGTGACGTGTCCGACAACATCGGCCCCGCCGCCATCCCGACCGTCAACCCGACCAAGGATGCCTACGTGGCAACCGTCACGCTTGACCCCGGTTCAAACCTGAACCTGCGCCGCTCGCCTGATCCCGATGCCGAAGTGCTGGCGCAAATTCCCTCCGGCACGCAGGTTATCGTGACCTCGCGCACGGCGGATGGCAACTGGTTGGAAGTGACGTTCGAGGAAACCGAAGGCTGGATCGCCGCTAAGACTGACCTTGCTACCTTCGTCAGCATCTCGTTCAACAGCCGTCCGGCGACCGTCAACGACATTCCGGTCACGGGTGACGCAACCCTGCCGCCCGCCGGTGACGCTGAACAAACCGCCGTGCCGGTGACTCCGACAACCGACCCGTCTTCGCTCAATCTACCTGTTCGCGTCTCCGATGCGTTCGTGATGATGACCGGTTCGCCGGGTGGCGAAAATCAAGGGCTGCCGGGTCTTTCGGCTGGTCAAGAAGCCATCTTGATCTTCACCGACGGCACGTTCAGCTACATCGAACTGCCGGATGGCACTCGCGGTTGGGTTCCCGCAGGCGCGGTACAACCCCGCTAAACGGTTCAGCTACCAAATCAAAGGAAGTCCTGTAGGGTTAAAGCCCCGCAGGACTTTTTTGTTGTTTTCGCCAATCCCAAAGTGCGAGTAGAATCAGAACAGTGTGGATGAAATAAAGGAGCGCCTCATGCGCCGCTATTACAGGACATTCTTGTGGACATTCGTGCTGCTGTTGATAACGGCATGTGGGCAAAGTAACGTTCCCCTTCCCACGATGGCTCCCACGTTAGAGCCAACCGCGACCTTCATTCCGACCTCGACACCGCAGCCGGTCACCAACGAGACGCTGGAGCAAGCACGCCCCGCCCTCATCCGTATTGTGAACACGGTCGTCGACTCCCCCCCGGTCAACGTGTTTGCCGGCTTCTCGGCCATCGCTACCAATCTCGCCTACCAGCAGTTCACCGAACCAACCTCTTTTGAAGCGGGTGACTACGAGATTAAAATCCAAGCTAGCGGTGCAGCCCAGAGTGACGCGCCCTTATTAGACAGTACGCTCAACTTCCCCAGCGGCCAGCGCATCATGATCCTCATCACCGGCAGCGCTGACCAACTCGCGCTGACCGTCGTGCCGGATACCCTCGCACCCCTTCAGTCCGACGAAAGCATCATCCACCTTGTCAACGCGCTCTCCGACGAGCGTGCGGTCACACTCCGCAGCGCCGAAAATGACTTAACACCCGCTGTCGGCGTAGGGCGCGATGCATTCAGCGCCATAATTCCAGCCGCCGAAACGGGTTTCACTTTCCAAATAGGCGACCGCGCCACCGAATACACCGCTGACTTGCAGCCGCAAGCGAACACCACCTTTGTCGTGGCCGGCACTGCCAGCGCACCCGCGATCATCGCCTTTGATGCAAGTGCGCCAAACCGCATCGCCGTCCATGCCCTGAACGCGGCGGCTGAAGTACCGGGCGTGGATGTTTATCTTGACGATCAACTCTTGAACAGTCAGGTTGAGTACGGGCGCATGACCGAGCGGCAGAACTTCGCCTCCGGTCAGTACACGGTTCGCGTCTACGCGGCAGGTGCGGATCGCAGCACCGGTGAACCGCTCACGGGCGGCGTGGTAACGCTTCAAGACGGTGAAAACTTCGCCGTCGTTCTGCTCGGCACCGCCAGCAACTTGCAAGTGCTGTCCTATGCCGAAAACCTCGCACCAGCCGAAGCCAACAATTTGCGCCTGTCGTTGTTGAACACCTTGCCGAACTTCGAGGAAGTCGATGTCCAAACACCGACCAAGCCCATTCGCGGTATCCCTACCCTGTTCTATGGGCGACCACCAACCGTCATGGATGTCGAAGCGGGCAGCTACAACTTCCTGATGAGCGGTGTCGATGGGCAAAATCAACGGGTCACAACCGAGCTAGCTGAAAATGTTCAACTCGAAGCTGGTAACAGCTATCTGTATCTCGTCACCGGGCGGCAGGATAGTAAACCGATTATTCTGAGCGAGAAAATCGAGACGGTTGCCCCAATCCCTGAAGGTGTAGAACCCTTAAGCGGCGATGGCAGCACCCTGCGCTTCATCAACACGGTCGAAGGGCAAACCCTCGACTTCACCTTGAACGGCGCACCGGCCTTAACCGGCTTGAACACGGGTGAAGGCAGCCAACCTTTACCAGTCACCACCGCGAATGCCACGATTGCGGTGAATGCCGCTGGACAAACCACCACGCTCGGTCAGCAAGAAACAACCTTTGATACCGACAGCGCCTACACCGTCGTTGCCTACACCACGGCAAATCGGGAGATCGGGCTGCTCGTTCTGAACGATGCTGATTTGATTTTTGATGGCAGTTCGCCGCATATTCGCTTTATCAACGCTACCACCAATGAAGACCTACCACTTGGATTAGCCGTCTCAGTGCCAAATGAGGATTCCGCACCGGAACAACCCGAAGCCGCTGCCATCGAAGAAGCCACCCAAGACCCGAACCAGCCGGCAATCATTTACACCCTACCAATCGGGGTCGAGAAATTGGTGAATGAACTCCTTCCGGGCAGCGCATCAAGCGTCATCTTAATGGCTAACGGAACCTATGAAATGAACATCATTAATGCAGCCAATAATCAAATGCTGCTGACCCTACCAGCGGTTCTATTCAGCGGTGATATGCATCTGGACGTGGTTGCCTACCAACCCGGCAGTTCAGGCGGGGTTAAGGCGTTCGTGGTGGAGTATCCTCGGCCTCCAGCCTAGTCATCCATCTGGCATCGGCTATAATGTTACCGATATTGGTCGACCAAGAACGAGGCGGTAACGTGCGGATATTAATCACAGGTGTTGGCGGCTTTGTCGGTCGACACCTGTTTAACACGCTTTCAACGCAGTACCCCGATGCCTTTCTACATGGTACAGCCCTAGAGCAGCCCTCTCAAAAAATCGGCGGTGGTTTACAGTACCACGTTGTTGATCTCAAAAATTACGCGCAAATTTATGAGTTAATCGCCGAAATTCAACCCGACCACATTTACCACCTCGCCGCACAATCCTCCCCGCGCAAATCATTTGCTATCCCGTGGGAAACGCTCGAAAACAATATCAAAGCACAGCTCAATATCATTCAAGCCTGTCTCGCGCTGCGGCTGCAACCGCGCATCCTTATCATCAGTTCTGCCGAAATTTACGGCCCAGTCCGACCAGATCAGCAGCCTATCAACGAAGATGCACCCTTGCGCCCCACCAACCCCTATGGCGTAAGCAAGGTCGCACAGGATATGCTCGGCTTGCAATATTATCTAAGCCACAGACTGCCCATCCTGCGTGTGCGTCCCTTCAACCATTTCGGGCCGGGGCAAAGCGAAGGTTTTGTGGCGACCGATTTTGCAGTGCAGATCGCCCGAATTGAAATGGGTTTGCAGGAAAATGTCATTGAGGTCGGCAACTTGACCGCCGAACGCGACTTCACCGATGTGCGCGATGTTGTTCGTGCCTACGCACTCATCATGGAACACGGCCAGCCCGGTGAAGTGTATAACGTGGCCTCTGGCAAACCCTACAGTATCCAATATTTGCTCGATGTTCTGCTAAAATACAGCGCTGCCAACATCCAGATACGGGTTGACCCCGCGCGAATGCTGCCCGTTGATGTGCCAATCGTACGCGGAGATGTCAGCCGTTTGCAGGCATTATGCAACTGGCAGCCAACCATCCCATTCGAGACAACCGTCTTGGATGTGTTGGACGATTGGCGAGTGCGCGTTCAAAGCGCATCACGAAATTAGTTATCGGGAATAGTCAGCCCTAAAGCACGCAACAGGGTTCGACACTGAAAAAAGAATTCGGAGACGTAAGTAACATGAAGAAACGCGCCCTCATCACCGGCATCACCGGACAGGACGGTTCCTATTTAGCAGAATTTCTACTGAGCAAAGACTACGAGGTATTCGGCCTCGTCCGGCGCAGCAGCACGGTCAACTACGAACGCATCAAGCACATTCAAGATGATATTACGCTGGTCCCCGGCGACATCCTTGACCAAACCAGCGTGATTCAGGCGATCAGCACCATTCGCCCGCAAGAAGTCTATAACCTCGCCGCGCAAAGTTTCGTCCAAACGTCGTGGAATCAACCCGTTTTCACCAGTGATGTCACCGCTCTAGGTGTGACGCGCGTCTTGGATGCGATTCGCGCAATTGATCCCGGAATCCGTTTCTATCAAGCATCGAGCAGCGAGATGTTCGGCAAGGTGCAGGAAGTCCCCCAGAAAGAAACCACGCCATTCTACCCGCGCAGTCCTTACGGCGTTGCCAAAGTTTACGGCCATTGGATCACGGTTAACTACCGCGAAAGCTATAACCTCCACGCGACCAGCGGCATCCTGTTCAACCACGAGTCACCCCGCCGCGGCCTTGAATTTGCGCCGCGTAAAGTCAGCTACAACGTCGCCAAAATTAAGCTGGGACTGGCAAATGAACTCCGCATGGGCAATTACGACGCGCAGCGTGACTGGGGCTTCGCTGGCGATTATGTTCAAGCCATGTGGCTGATGCTGCAACAGGATACACCGGACGATTTTGTGATCGCCACCGGACAAACCCATTCAGTCGAAAAGCTGTTGAATGTCGCGTTCAGCACTGTGGATTTGGATTGGAAGCAGTACACGGTACAGGACGAGAAGTTTATGCGTCCAGCGGAAGTCGATTTGCTGGTAGGCGACCCCACGAAGGCGAAACAAAAACTTGGATGGGAACCACAGGTTAGCTTTGAGCAGTTGGTTCAAATGATGGTCGAAAGTGACCTCAAGCTGCTGAAAGAAGAACATCGCCTGTGATGCTCGTCGACACGCATTGCCATATCAACTTTGATGCTTATGATTCCGACCGCGCCGAGATTCTCGGACGTGCTGCCGATGCGGGTGTTGAACTCATCATCATCCCATCGGTTGATTTGGCAACCAATGATGAAATCCTAAAGCTGACCGAAGAACACAGCAATCTCTACGGCGCGGTTGGTATTCACCCGAACAGTACCGCAGCCTTTACCGATGCCATGCTGGGCGCGATAGCGACAGCATCTCAATCGCCCAAAGTAATCGCCATCGGTGAAATCGGCTTGGATTATCATTGGCGCGAAAGCCCCAAAGGAACCCAGTGGAAAGCCTTTGAAGCCCAACTTGCCCTCGCCAAACAGCTTGAACTGCCCGTCATCATCCACAACCGCGAGGCCAGTGATGATGTGATGGCTATTCTCGATGCGTGGGTTAAAGATTTACCCCCTGCCCTGCGCGAACGCCCCGGCGTAATGCACTCATTTTCCGCGCCGCAAGCCATCGCTGAACGGGCGTTGGCGGCGGGCTTTTATTTAGGCTTTACTGGCCCCATCACCTATAAAAACGCCGATCAGCTTCGGCATATCGCCGCCAACATTCCGCTCGACCGGATGCTGGTGGAAACCGATGGGCCGTTTCTCACACCCGTTCCTCATCGTGGCAAACGCAACGAACCCGCCTATATTCCGCTGATTGTCGAACGACTCGCCACCATCAAGCAAATCAGCCCCGAAGTGCTGGGGGCTGCAACCACCGAAAACGCCCTGCGCCTCTTCCAAATCACACCGTAATAGTGGTTAGATGGTCATTTCATTCGATAAGCTGCAAAACCGCATTCGTAGGGACGCGGTACATCGCGTCCGTGCCACCAAACCAGAGATACCACTTACTTTGCAAGCACTACTTCACGCCGTAACCGACACACCTTCTGTAAGATAGTCAGCCGTAACTGACTATCTAGTTCCAAACATCGACCAAAGTTTGTAAACTCTAACCATCAAATAAGAATTTTTGTGCTATAATATCTTTTGTATTTCTCTGTATTCTCTTGGCGACTTGGCGGTTCAAATGCGTTTTGCTCTATCTTCTATGTCAAAACCCTTTGCGTCTTTGCTTCCTTGCGCCTTTGCGTTTGATCATTCTTTTCTCTGGGTTCTCTGTGCCTCTGTGGTTAATCGCGTTTGTATTTCGTTTTTAACTTTTGACTTTAAACTTTCAACTATTGTGCAGCAACCACAGCGGCAGCACACAAATTGCACGGCGGCAGTTTGCTCCCGTAATTCCGCCGCAGTGGTGCCATTTCAGCGCTTTGCTCCCTCACTTCCGCCGCCACAAAATGTCAATTCAGCGGATCTGAGGGAGCATCCCGCCCGCCATTTCGGCGGAAATTTTGCACAAATTGCGAATTTTGTGCCATAAACGGTCGAATACTGGATTACGCGCTAGCGGTTGCTTCCGGTGTCGCTTCCACGCCACCCGCTTGGTAAATGTGTTCCGTTAACTGTGCCTCGAACTGCTCAAGGCGTGTATCCGCTTCCACCTGTGTCAGCCGTCCATTCGTCACCGCGCGTTCAAGCCGCACCTGAGCCGCCTCTACAGCCGTATCAATAAACGCTTCGACGTTAACATCATGTGCAGTCAAAACATCCGCCAATGATGCCCCAGCACGTATCTCCTGAACGATGTCCCGTACTGTTAAACCGGTTTCGTCGGCTGCCAGTCGTAAAACTGCACGGCTAACAACCGCCCGTTGACTACGCCCACTGTTCGCTCCCCATTCCCCATTAATCGCTTGGCTAATCCGCTCAGGCAAATTAGCGAGTAACCGATCTGCCCGTTCTTGAGTGATGCGCCCGTCTGCCACCGCCTGATTAATCCCCGTAGTGACCGTCTCAATTGCTTGATCGATCACCGACTGCACATTCCCGCCGTTCGCCTCAATAATCTCCGCTAGAGATTGCCCCTTCATGAACGCGCGAACAATGTCTCTAGGCTGTAAACCTGTTTCATCTCCCACGATTGTCAGTATCGAACGTACGATATTCGGTCGCCCACCCTGCCCGTTTGGTATGGGTGCTGTCGGCGTTTCCTGTGCGCCAACCACCCCAACTCCCAGCAAGAAAATAACCAGCATTGTTGTCATAACGATCAACCGTTTCATCTCTATCACCTCTGTAGCTGTTCTTTCCCTTATAACTACGATCATCGAGCCAATATGTTATCGAAGTGTAATCGGCGGGTAGACAGGTTGTAAATTCTGTTATAATCCACTGGCGCTTGAAACAAAGGTGAGCGAAGTGGTTGATCTCTCGATTATCATTGTCAGTTGGAATGTAGCCAGCCTTTTGCGGGCTTGTTTGCGAAGCATCTATAGTTCTCCCATCGGGTCTTATACGCTCGAAGTGATTGTCATCGACTCAGCCAGTAGTGACGATAGTGTAGCGTTGGTGCGCTCGGAATTCCCACAGGTTAAACTTGTACCTCAGGTCGAAAACATCGGCTTCTCGCGTAGTAACAACGTCGGCTTAGAACTAGCGTCGGGTCGCTACCTGTTCCTACTCAATCCCGATACCGAGTTAGTTGGTGATGTACTGGTACAACTGCTCACTTACATGGACGCACATCTAACGGTCGGCATCATCGGCCCCCACACGCTCAACACCGATGGCACAACCCAATCCACACGTAGGCGTTTCCCATCATTGGCTGTCGGCTTCATCGAAAGCACATGGCTGCAACCCCTTGCCCCCAAAAACCTGCTCCAGCATTATTACGCGGCTGATCTTGCTGATGAAGATATCAGCGCCATTGATTGGGTACAGGGTTCCGCCCTGCTCGCGCGGCGCGACGTTTACACCCAAATTGGTGGCCTCGACGCGGGATATGTCATGTACTCCGAAGAAATGGATTGGTGCAAACGCGCCAAATTAGCTGGCTGGGAAGTCATCTACTATGGTAAAGCCGAGATCATCCATCACGGTGGCAAGAGCAGTGAACAAGTCACAGCGCGTAAACATATTCACTTTCAAACGAGCAAACTTCGCTACTTTCGCAAGTTTCACGGTTGGCTGCCCGCACAAGTTCTACGACTCTTCCTGCTGCTCAACTACCTGTGGCAAATCATCATTGAGGCGCTAAAAGGCTTACTTGGGCATAAACGAGCGCTGCGTCAGGAACGGGTTCAAGCCTATTGGCAGGTCGTCCGTTCCGGGTTGAAGGTGAACTGATGCGTATTGGTATCGTAACCGGTGAATACCCACCCATGCAGGGTGGCATCGGTGCTTATTCCCACATTCTCGCCCAACATCTAACGGCGCAGGGTGCGGAGGTGTTCATTTTCTCCAGCGCCCAAGCTCATACGACTGACGAGCATATTCCGGTAGAAAACACCCTCAGCCAATGGAACTTTGGCAGCTTACAAGCGATCAATCGGTGGACACGGGAAAAATCTATCGACATCCTGAACCTACAATTTCAAACCGCCGCTTTCGGCATGTCCCCGTGGATACATTTCCTGCCTCACTTTACAACGGTGCCAGTCGTAACCACCTTCCACGACCTGCGCTTCCCGTATCTTTTCCCGAAAGCGGGCAAGCTGCGCGATTGGATTGTCATGCACCTCGCACAGCAGTCGGCAGGGATCATTGTCACCAACCAAGAAGATGAACAAAGGCTCGCGCATATTCAGTTAAAAGTGTTAATTCCCATCGGCAGTAACATTCAGCACACTTTACCGGATCACTTCGATGCTGAAAGCTGGCGGGCTAAAGCTGGAGCCAAACCGGACGATTACTTGATCGGTTATTTCGGCCTGTTCAACCAAACCAAAGGTCTCGAAACGCTGCTTTCAAGCATCGCGTCACTCAGCCGACAAAACATCCCTGTGCGCTTGGTCATGATTGGGGGCGGCTTAGGCAGTAGCGACCCGACGAATGCCAGCTACCTCAACAATTTGAAAACACAAATCCAACAGCTCGGAATTGAAATTTTGATCCATTGGACAGGTTATTTGGAGAATGAGGCGGAGGTCGGCGCTTATCTCGCGGCCAGCGACGTTATTGCCCTACCCTTCACCGATGGCGCATCATACCGTCGTGGGAGCTTAATGGCCGCAATACAATATGGTTGCCCCATCATCACCACCCGACCGAGTATGACCATTCCCAACTTCCGGGACGGTGAAAATATGCTGCTCGTCGCGCCGTCAGATAAAAGTGCGTTGTCAGATGCCCTCTTAAAACTCTGGCGTGCGCCGGAACTTCGAAAGCAGTTGCAACAGGGAGCGAGGCAGTTACGGCAAGATTTTGATTGGTCGCACATCAGCCGCGCAACCCTAGAGTTCTTTGAACACCTACGAAAGCGCTGATATGTCATCCCATACCCACAAGCGCTGGTTATACGCCATACTGGTCGGCTATGTCCTGCTGGCAACCGTTTACAGCGTCGTCACACCGATCTTCGAAGCCTCAGACGAACTCTGGCATTATCCGATGGTCAAATACATGGCAGATAACGGGCTGCAGCTCCCCCCACAAGACCCTGCTGTTCCCGCGCCGTGGCGACAGGAAGGCAGTCAGCCCCCACTCTACTACATGATGGCCGCCGTCCTAACCGGTTGGATTGACACGTCCGATATGGAAAATGCGCGGCGGGTCAACCCCCACGCCGACATCGGTATCGTCCGACCCGATGGTAACGCTAACATGATGGTTCACCGCACCGAAGCAGAAGCCTTCCCGTGGCGCGGAACCACGCTTGCCGTCCACATTGCCCGCTTCTTCTCGATTGTGCTTGGGTTGGGTACTGTCATCGTCACCTACTTGTTGACTCGCGAAATATTCCCCGAACAGCCGGTCATCGCGTTGGGCGCTGCTGCCCTCAACGCCTTCATACCCATGTTCTTGTTCATTAGTGGATCAGTCAACAACGACAATCTCTCCAACCTACTTGGCAACGTACTCACGCTGCTCATCGTCAAACTGCTCAAAACACGTACGCTACCGCATTGGCGGCTGTATGCCCTGCTCGGCGTGTGCAGCGGTGCGGGCTTGCTAGCGAAGCTCAATCTCGGCTTCTTCATGCCTGTTATCGCGCTCGGCTTGCTCATCTTGAGCCTACGCCTCAAGAACTGGCGACCACTCGTCGTCGGCGGGGTTATATCCGGCGGCCTAACCATCCTCATCGCCGGATGGTGGTACTGGCACAACTGGCAGTTGTATAACGACCCGACCGGCCTCAATATGTTTTTACAAATTGTCGGGCGCAGGGCAATTTTCGCGAATATGGCACAAATTTGGAGTGAACGACACAGCTTCACCCAAGCCTATTGGGGATTTTTTGGCGGGGTCAATGTGCCAATGCCCGAAGCGCTCTATCTGTTGCTCAATATCATCGGTGGAATTGGCCTTTTAGGGGCGTTCGTCTTTGTCGCCTATATCATCGTGCGTAGACGTTGGTCACTTGAGCGCTGGCTTCCGGCGCTCATTACCCTGCTGTGGCCCGTCGTCACCTTCATCTCGTACCTCCGCTGGACAGCCGAAACCCCTGCGTCGCAAGGGCGGCTCATCTTCGTGGCGATCTCAGCTATTTCGATGTGGATGGTCGTGGGATGGACGTGGTGGCAGCCAGCTCGCTTGCAATCCTACGTCACAGGCATAATCGGCCTATTTTTCGCTCTGATTGCGGCGGTCATTCCATTTACCGTGATCGCGCCGGTTTATGCCCAACCACCACAAATCGCGCCATCCACGACCCAACAAGCCCTTTTTAGGCAACAAAATACAGAGGGTGCGGTAGCGCTCGTGAGTAGTTCGGTATTAACCACAAATGCGATACCCGAAGCATATATCTATGTCGAGACAACATGGCAAATCGAGCAGCCTTTTGACCAGAACTGGAGCTTATTTGCTCACCTTGTCACAACTAACGGCGTAATCATCTGGCAGCGTGATGTGTACCCCGGACAAGGCACCTTAGCGACTTCCGATTTACCGGCTAACTTCGCGTGGAATAATCAAATCGCTATTCCGCTGCCCAACACCGCTTATGCCCCCATGACACTCGATGTAGTCATTGGCTGGTACAACCTTCAAACCGGAGAACGGTTGATATTGGCTGACGGAAAAGAAACCTTCAAAATTGGAATGGTGGATGTTGTCCCCCGCCCTGATGTGGAACAACTCGATGTACCTAATCCTATCCGCATCAACTTTGACAACCAGATTGAATTGGTCGGCTATTCATTGAGCAACCTTACACCAACGGCCGGTGATACTATTGAACTCACCCTGTATTGGCGTGGGCTGCGAAAACTCGATACCGACTATAAAGTCTTTGCGAATATCCTCGACCCGCAAACCCTCACCAAGTACGCCGCCTCTGACGGAATGCCTGTCAACTGGCAAGCGCCGACAACCACGTGGGAAACAGGTACAATTATCAAAGACACCCACACGCTGACGGTTGACCCAAACACGCCACCGGGGATTTATGAAACCGAACTCGGCCTATACAGCCAGAGTGAAGACGGCACAATACACCGCCTACGAATTGTTACTGTGGATGGCGGCATGGCGAATGATTATATGAATATGACTCGCGTGCGAATATTACCAGCAGGGAACTCGTAATGCGCTTACGACGATTTGCAAACGCTGATACCCTAGCAGTGCTGCTGTTGATTGCGATATGGCTGCTCTTTTTTTGGCGGCTGTTCACGCCGATAGAAGCCGACCAAGCGTCTATAAAACAAGGCGACTTTTCGGGTCAGTTCGTGGCTTTTGCCGCCTACCAGTATCAACGGTTTGCATCTGGCGAAGTGCCGTTATGGAACCCCTACAACAACGGTGGTCTGCCGTTCATCGGCGATACGCAAGCAGCAGTCTTTTACCCCCCGCGTCTGCTAACCATTGGCCTCAGCCGCCTCGCCGGAGGCTGGAGCTACCACGCCCTCGAACTCGAAATGACGCTGCATGTACTCGCCAGTTCATTCTTCATGTACGCGCTTGTACGGCGAATGACACTGAATCAGCGTGGTAGTCCGTTTGGGGCGTTCGTCGCTGCCGTGATATTCAGCTACGGCGGTTTCATGCAGTCGTATCCACCGCTGCAGCTCGCGCTTTTAGAGGCCGCTGTCTGGCTGCCATTAGCCATCCTCGGCATTCATGAAGCGACGCGCGGCGAACGGTTACGTTGGCCGTGGCTGCTGCTGACCGGCGTTGCATACGGCATCTCATGGATGGCAGGCCACCCACAAACCAGTTGGTTCGCAACCTATCTACTTGCCGCCTATCTTGCCTATCGAGGTTATCAAAAGCGCTACCGATGGCAAAGCATACTCGGCGGCGTGGTCGCTTTCGGCGCGCTCGGTGGCGCGTTGGCAGCGGTACAGCTTTTACCGGGGTTGGAGTATTTACTCTATACCACTCGCACAGGACTTAGTTTTGATGCGAAAGGTAACGGGTTTCCATTCCAAGATGTCGTCCAGTTTATTTTCCCCAACATCGTCAGCCAGTGGTCGCCGCTGTATGTCGGCATCATCGGGCTAATACTCGCGCTCATCGCCCTCTGGCGACGGCTGCCGGGAAGCATCTTTTGGGGCATCGTCACCCTAGTTGCGCTCGGCCTGAGCTTCGGCAGCAACAGTCCGCTCTACGCTTTTCTCTATAACGTTTTACCCGGCTTGCGCTTCTTCCGTGGGCAAGAACGCGGGGCGTTTCTGATCGCCTTCAGCCTCGCACTGTTAGCGGGGATGGGCGCGGTTCATCTAGTGAACTGGGAAAAGTTACAGGATTTCAAAGCCAGCCGCCGGATACGACAAGCCATTCTTGGGTTGTTGATGATATGTGGTATCGTACTCGCGCTGGTATTCGTCGGCTGGATGGGCAACCCCGAAAGTTATGGTACTTATCTCGCACCAGTCGCACTCGCATTCCTTATTTCCCTTTCGTCGTTTGCGCTGTTCAGTTGGTGGCTCGGCGAACCGCAGAACAAACTCCGATACATATTGGTCGCAGGTTTGATACTGCTCGACTTATTCGCGCTGAGTATGGATAACCGATTTAATTACGACTCCACTCCACCGCAGAAGCAGCTCGATTTTAATCCGCCGCCTTTAGTGGCAGCAGCCCTTTCAGATACGGATACCCCCTTCCGTGTTGATGGCTACCGAGCCTTGCACGATAACTTTGGCAGCTTGTATGATCTCGCCGATATGCGGGGCATCAGTCCGTTGTTTCTGGAAGGCCCAAACGCCATTATCAACACTGAACTAATTAATCCTACGGCATGGGAACTATTCGCGGTGCGCTACGTCTATACCGATTGGGAGCAAATGCCGGTTGCCAGTGAAGTCCTCACCAGCGGCACAGATCGCTACGGCACGGTGAATTTGCACCGCTTATCCGACCCGCGACCATTTGCCAACCTCGTGTATGATGTACGGTTGGCAGCCAACGAGCATGATGCTCGCGCCATGTTGAGTGATACCAAACTCAACTTGCGCCGGACGGTTATCCTCGAACAACCGCCAACAATCACACTCACGGGCGAAGCACCGGAAACCGCAACCGCACAGGTCACGACCTTTAAGCCTGAAACGTTTACAATTGAGGTCAGCACACCTGCTGACGCTGTACTATCCGTTTCCAACCCCTACTATCCGGGTTGGTCAGTGACAGTGGACGATGGCAGCGTTCCTATTCTCCGTGCTTATGGGGCGTTGGCGGCTGTCGAAATCCCTACTGGCGAACACACGATTGTTTTCCGGTTCGACCCGCTCAGTTATAAAATCGGCGCGGTAGTCAGCTTACTCGCCTTCCTAGGCGCAGGGGCACTTATCGCCTTCAGTGTTATACGCAGGAAGTTCAATGAATAGCACCAATCAACTCGCCCACTGGTTAACAGGCTTAAATCGCTATGCTTACGGGGCGCTCATCGGGGGGGTAATCGGCCTGACCGGTGGCATCATCGCTGTTCTGGTTGCCGTGGGTGGGCCAATCGTCGCCTTTGCAGTCATCTTTGGCGTGCTGGCGGGGTTGTACGTCCTCTCGAACGTCACAACCGCGCTTTACGGTGTCATCTTGGTGACTGGCTTAATACCCTTTGGAACGCTGCCCTTCAAAATTGGTATTACCCCGACCTTTCTCGACTTAGCTTTAGGTGCTTTTTTGCTTGTCTATGCCATGCAGTGGATGACCGGACGGCGGCAGGGTTTCCGCCTCACGCCTATCCATGCACTCGTCGTTTTATATGCCCTCTGGCTCATCCTCGCCTTCGCGCTGGGTTTGCGCTATGCGCCGTTCACGAGCGCGACTATCCGGCAGTTCGCGGAAACCTTATTGAGCATCGGGCTTGTGTTCGTGCTGGGTGATCTCATTCGCGAACCACAAACGCTGCGCCGTTTAGTGATTGCCATCATGGCTGCGGTCGGGATGCAAGCCGTTGTCGCCATTGTGCTTTACATCCTGCCGGATCAAACAGCCGAAGAACTCTTGGTACGCTTGGCAAGGTTTGGCTACCCGAATGGTGGCGTAATCCGCTTTATCGAAGATAATCCTGCCAACGCCGAACGCGCCATCGGCACATGGGTAGACCCCAATGCGCTCGGTGGTATCCTAGCCGTCTCAGCCGCACTCGTCGCGCCGCAGTTGTTCTCGCGCAAACCGGTACTGCCCTATCGTTGGCTCACGCTGGGGGTGCTGGGTGTCATCGCTTTAGCACTTCTGCTCACCTTTTCACGCGCCTCAATGCTCGCGTTTGCCATCAGCCTATTCATCATTAGTCTGTTCCCCGGCTACCGCAAATACCTGCCGATGCTCGTCTTGGGCGCTGTGTTGATTATCGCCCTACCCCAGACACGAACTTATGTCGAGCGCTTCACTGAAGCCTTTACCGGCGCTGACCTCGCTACTCAGATGCGTATCGGCGAGTATACCGATTCGTTAGAACTCATCAGCCGCAACCCGATTGTCGGGGTTGGCTTTACAGGCACGCCTGAAATCGACCTCTATACCAACGTCGCTAGTATGTACCTCATCATGGCAAACCAAATTGGTCTTGTCGGCGTTGGACTGTTTGGCATCGTGATACTAGGCGTGCTTATTTACGGTTGGAGGGCGCGGCGTAATAACCTGCTCGATCCCCAAATGGCATCCATCCATCTCGGCTATCATGCAGCCTTAATCGCCGCCCTGATTAATGCGACAGCCGACCTCTATTTTTTCCGTATGGACTTTCAAGGGTCGATCCTTTTTTTCTGGCTGATTATCACACTTGCACTCGCCAGTTCACGCCTTCTAAACGAAATGCGCGAATCGACCGTTGCTAAAGCGGCATGAATCCATTAACATTTTCCATTGAAACTCCCAATACACGGTTGGGAACACTTTCCGCTTCACTTAGCGCGCTCGTGCGACAGTGAGGCAATCCCGGGGAAAGGAGAATTTGAATTCCCTATGAGACATACATACGAGCTTACCTTTATCGTTCGCATTGACCCCAATGATGAGGTCATCAACAACACCGTCACTACGGTTCAAGGTTGGGTTGAAGCCAACGAACTTGGTCAGGTGACGAAGATCGACCGCTGGGGTCGGCGCAAGCTGGCCTATGAGATTGACAAGCAGCGTGATGGCTACTATGTTTGCATGAATGCCGACATTGATCCGAAAAATCTGCCAGAACTTGAACGTAACTTGAAGCTGTCAAACACAGTTTTGCGTTACCTGTTGATCCGACCTGAGAATTAAGACGTAAAACCTTCTCGCAGCATTGGAGAAGTGTCTGAGGAGCGGCAGCAATATGGCGCGTGGGTTGAACAAGGTCATGATTATTGGTTACTTAGGGCGTGACCCTGAAATGCGATACACACCAAGTGGTCGCGCAGTAACCAGTTTCAGCGTTGCAACCAGCCGCACATGGACTTCCGCTGAAGGTGAACGCCGCGAGGAAACCGAATGGTTCAATGTCGTGGCGTGGGGAAACCTCGCCGAAATCTGCAAGTCCCACCTCAGTAAAAACCAACAGGTTTATATTGAGGGACGGCTTCAGACGCGCGGTTGGGAAGATGAAACTGGCAAGAAACATTTTCGGACGGAATTGGTCGCCAATGAAATGATTTTGTTGGGTGACCGTCGCCGCGAACAACAGTTGCACGACGAAGGCGATATGGACTATATCGCTGACGACCAAGACAGCGGCGATTATGCATTTTAGGCCATTTAGGAGACAAAAATGAGTGACATGGATTATCGCGAACGTGACCGCGATATGGACGACGGTTTTGATGGTGGTGATGATCGTGGTGGCTTCCGCCGCCAGCGCCCGGGTCGCGGTCGCCATCAGCAGTACTGCCCCGAAGGCAAGTGCTTCGACTACAAGAATGTGGATGCGCTGAAGCGTTTTATCGGCGAAACGGGTAAAATCCGTCCGCGCCGCCAAACCGGCAACTGCGCCCGCTGCCAGCGTGAATTGGCGCGTGAAATTAAGCGTGCCCGTCATTTGGCTATGCTGCCGTTCATCGCCTCCAGTGATTAATTTCACCCGGCGATGATGGGCAAGAACCATTCATAAGACCAGCTTTTATGGGGCATAGTGGTTAACACTCTATGCCCTTTTCGGTGTCCTAAGCAGGAGTGAGCATTCGTTATGTCTAAGAGAAGCCAAACTACGGCGATTCCAAAGGGAAACACAAAGCCTGTTTCCCCAGAAGGCAGCGGCCCTGAAGGAAAACAGCCAACCCCCAAGCTCCGGCAGGAATATCGGTCACGTGCGGAACGCGAACACGAAATCCAGCGATGGGTTATTTTAGGTACTATCGCAGCCGTAGCGATTGTCGTCATCCTGTTGGCAATTACGTTTATTTTTGATCAAGTGATTACCCCCAACCAAGTTGTTCTCAGCGTCGACGGGCAAAACGTCAACATCAGCCAATTCCAACGCCGTGTACGGTTGGAACGCTATATGCGTAACCAGCAGTTAACACAGGTTGTGCAGACCTATACGAGCTTCGGCTACACTGAGCAGCAGCTCGTGCAAACCTTACAATCGCAGGAACCTTACGCGACATGGATCAAAGAAATCCAAGTATCCGACCAAATGGGCTTGGCAGTCATTGATACCCTGATCGAAGAACAACTGATCCGTAACGAGGCGAAGGCACGGGGCATTACCGTTTCGCAAGCGGATATTGATAAGCAGATCAACCAATATTTCGGTTATGAACCACCGGTAGCGGACGCGGAAGCTACAGCCGAAGCGACTGCAACGGTAACACCGACCCCGACCATCACACCCACACCCTATGTGTCGCCCACACCGTCACCGGTGCCGACAGCCACTTCAACACCGGAATTCACCGCAACACCCAGCGCGACTCCGTTGGCGACCCTGCCGCCGACCGCAACCCTCACATCCGACGAAACCGTCAAGGCATTCCAAGATACGAAGGACTCGGTGTTCCGCACCATTCGCCAGCAAACCGGCATGAGCGACGCGGACATTAACAGCTACTTTGAGCTGCAAGCCTTGCGTATCGCGCTCCAAGATGCCATTGCCGCCGATGTCACGACCACTGGCCCATTTGTCGATGCGCGTCATATCTTGGTTGCCACCGAAGAAGAAGCCCAAGATGTCATCAACGCCATCAACGCCGGTGAGTCATTCGCAGATTTGGCGAAGTCCGTATCAACGGATACCGGTTCCGGTGCAAGTGGTGGTGAACTCGGTTGGTCACCGGCAACAAATTACGTGAAAGAGTTTCAAGAAGCCGTAAAGACTGCCGAAATCGATGCCATTGTTGGCCCGGTTAAGACACAGTTCGGCTACCACATCATTCAAGTCCGTGCGCGTGAAGACCGCGAGCTGACGCAAGATCAAATTGATAATGCGAAGGCTGGCGCGTTTAGCACTTGGCTGGAAGAATACAAAGAGTCGAAGCAGGGTGTCACGACCACCAATTCCATTTGGGCGAACTATGTACCCACGACCCCCCAGACCATCTTCGGCTAAAACGAACCGATAATAGTACTCCAGTAGTAACCGGCGCTCACATCAAGCGCCGGTTATTTTTCCCTACGATTATCCGGCGCTCATCAGATGTTCCACAATTCGCATTGTGACGTTAAACTCACTCGGCTATAATGCCTTTATGAAAGATCAACACGTCGCGCGGTTGGAAGCGCAGCTTGAGCGATTAGTCGAAAACACTTTTGCCCATCTTTTTGGTAAACGGGTCAAAGCGCAGGATATTGCGCTGCAACTTGCCCGCGCCTTAGAAGATTTTGCTGTATCTGATAGTCTCGGGGACGGCAGGCGTATTGCCCCCGACCAGTACACCATTTCGATGACCTCCGCCATGCGGCATCAACTCTTGCAGCACCAACCGGATCTTCCACAGATACTGGGTAATTACTTAGTTGAGTTAGCAACCAACGCGGGCTACCGGCTTAATCTGCATCCACAAGTCGACATTATCGCGAATGACTCTCTAGTTATCGGTGCAGTCAGTGTGATCGCAACCCATCGCAACCGCAAAAACAGCACCACCGCCATCATGCAGCGCGTTGAATTGGACGAAGGGCAGGATGTCCCACACAATCCCCAACTGCTCATTCAAGGTAAACCGGCGATTGCTCTCAGCACAGATATTGTGAATATCGGGCGCAGTCGGGATAATCATATTGTGATTGATGACCGCGCTGTCTCGCGTTACCATCTACAATTACGATTACGGTTTGGGCGTTATACCCTTTTTGATACCCAGAGTCAGGGTGGCACAATGGTGAACAACGTGCGGGTCAAAGAACACAACCTACAAACGGGTGATGTAATCCAAATCGGCAACACCCAATTGGTTTATATGGAAGACCGCCTCAATAGCGATGGGCAAACCCAGACGATTGATGATGTCATGCCGGATTGACAAGATAATTTACAGTGCCGAACGAACTCATTCTGCTCTTCCTGCGCTTTATTTCCGCTTTGCTGCTTCTTGTTATGCTCGGCTTCTTATTCCGCTTCCTATGGCGCGAACAGCGGTTGGCCTCGGCGGATGTTGAAAACAAACGGCGACACTTTGGAAATCTGGTGATGCTTCGCGAAATTGATGGTCATATGCACCTCACCGGCGAAAAGTTTCCCCTCAAGCCCATCACCAGCTTGGGTCGCGCGCCAACCAATTCCGTCATCATTTCAGATAATTTCGCCAGCAGCGAACATGCACTCGTCACACTCCGGCAGGGTCAGTGGTGGCTGGAAGACCGCAACAGTCGCAACGGCACCCTCATCAATAACATACCAGTCAAACAACCGGTGGTCATATCAGAGGGTGATATTATAGGGATCGGTCAAATTCGTTTACGGCTCGAATTAGAAAATTAGCTCATTTACACGCTTACGCGCCATTTCACACAAACTTCGGGGCAGCAAAATGACAGAACAAGTTCAAATCGCGGTAATTGGTGGTTCCGGCTTATACAACATGCCCGAACTCACGAATGTCGAGAAGCATCACATACCCACGCCATTTGGCGACCCCAGCGGGGAAATTGTCATTGGGACGTTGCGCGGTAAGCGTGTCGCCTTCTTACCCCGGCATGGAATCGGTCATATATACAGCCCCACCACAATTCCCCATAAAGCAAACATCTATGCCCTTAAGACGTTAGGGGTCAGGTTCATCATTGGTGTGAATGCCTGTGGCTCACTCATCGAAGAATATGCCCCCGGCAACATCGTCATCCCCGACCAATTATTTGACTACACGAACAGCCGCGACCGTTCCTTTTTTGGAACCGGCATGGTCGCCCATGTCGGTGTGGCTGAACCCTACTGCCCTGAACTCTGCGAGATTGTCTACCAAGCCGTAAAAACCGTTGGCGGCACAGCCCACAAAGGCGGAACCTTCCTCATCGAAGAAGGCCCGCGCTTCGCCACCCGTGCCGAAAGCCTCGTCTTTAAGCAGTGGGGTTGCAGCCTCATTGGCATGACCACCTGCCCCGAAGCCTTCCTCGCCCGTGAGGCCGAAATCGCCTATGCAACAATGGCGCATGTCACTGACTATGACTCGTGGCACATTAGCGAAGAACCGGTTACGGTTGAAATGGTAGTAGCCACGTTTCACCGCAACATCGAAATCGCGCAAAAAGCAGTTGCAGCGGCGGTCGAGCAATTAGATGGTAATGCGGAATACGCCTGCCACTCTGCCTTAGCCAATGCCATCATGACCGACCGCAGTAAGGTCGCACCCGAAATGCTGAAAGCACTCAAGCCCATTATCGGGCGTTATTTCGTGGAATAACGATGACCTTCTCCGCTGATACCTTCACGATCAAGCATGAACACCAACCCGATACCGCCCGTATCGAACGGCGCTTGCTGGTCGTGGCGGGGTTGTTTCTACTCGTGAACTACCTCGGATTAACGCTGGTAAGGAACAGCGTCGAATTGGAGGAATGGGTTCATTTAGGCGTATGGGTTATTGGCGCAGTCGTTGGCACTGCCCTCCTTGAACATTTTCTCCCATTCCGTGATCCGCTGCTTTTTCCCGTGACCATGTTCCTCAGCGGGTGGGGTCTCATCTTAATCGAGCGCCTTGCCCCGCCCTTTGCCGAACGTCAAACCATCTGGCTTGCGGTTTCGGTTGCAGCCATGTTGGTCGTCTCCATCTTCCCACACCTCTTACGCTGGCTGCGCCAATTCCGCTACGTGCTGCTGCTCTTAGGCATACTGCTGCTCGTCGGCACGATTGTCCTCGGTACGAATCCATCAGGTTTACTGAGTGCGCCGCAGCTATGGTTAGGCTTCGGCGCAATCTTCTTTCAACCGTCAGAAGCCCTCAAGATCATTCTGGTCGCCTTCCTTGCGAGCTACTTAGCAGAACAATTTCCTGCCATACGTTCAGGTGCGCTCGGTGGCAATCGTGGTTTATCCATTTCCCCGCGCGTCCTCGGCCCAATCGTATTGATGTGGACGATCTGCATCCTCATACTGGTCTGGCAGCGCGACCTCGGTACGGCAATCCTCTTTTTCACCATTTTCGTTCTGCTCTTATACGTCGCCAGCGGGTCGAATCTCGTATTGGTCAGCGGTCTGCTGCTCATCATCGCCGCTGGCCTTGTGGCATACAAAGCCTTTCCTGTTGTCCAGTTACGCATGGACATCTGGATTAATCCGTGGCCGGAGTCGGATGGTAGAGCATTTCAAATTGTCCAAAGTTTGCTGGCATTTGCGGCTGGTGGGACGTTTGGGCAAGGTATAGCGCAGGGTTCACCGACGTATATCCCTGTGGTGCATTCAGACTTTGTATTTTCAGCACTAGCCGAAGAATGGGGCTTACTCGGAACAATCGCTGTCATCGCCTGTATTGCGATTTTGGTTGCGCGGGGGATGAGAATAGCGATACGACAAGAAAAACGTTCTTTTTTAGCCTTATTAGCCGTTGGCCTCAGCTTACTAATAGCAACACAGAGCTTTCTGATTATGGCAGGTGTGCTTAAACTCGTCCCGTTAACTGGCATAACCTTGCCCTATTTAAGCTACGGAGGCAGTTCCTTACTCGCTAGCTTTGTGATACTCGGTCTGCTGCTCCGTTTATCAGCGCTGGAAAACTAACTGTGCATTTCACGCGAGAAATCAACCGCTTGATGTTCGGCATCTTACTGCTGCTTGGCATAGTTGCAGTCGCCGCAGCATATTGGGCTGTTGTCGGGCCAGATACCATCTTGCAGCGGCAAGATAACCCACGCCTTGTTCAAACCGAAGCTGAAATCCGACGGGGTAGCATCCTTGATCGGGACAATACACTACTCGTCACAACCACTTTAAATGATGACAACAGTCTGACGCGCTCATACATATATCCTGAATTTGCCAGTGCCTTAGGCTATGCCAGTTTGCGCTACGGGGTTAATGGCGCTGAAGCCGCGTTTAACAACATCCTGCGGGGCGATACGGTGAATAACGACATCCTCAACCAACTGAGTAACGATTTACTGCATAAAGCGAAAGTCGGTTCGGATGTAAGGCTAACCTTCGATCTGGATGTTCAACAAGCCGCCGTCAGCGCGATGGGCGACCATACTGGTGCAATTGTGATACTGGATGTGCCTACGGGGCAAGTGCTGGCGATGGCAAGCCTCCCGACCTACGACCCCAATACGCTCGACCAAAACTGGGAAGCGCTCACGCAAGCCAAAGGCAATCCCTTCTTCAACCGTGCGCTGCAAGGAACATACCAACCGGGGCTTGCGTTACAAACGCCTCTTTTGGCAGCAGCACTTCTCGCGAATTATCCACTCAACACACCGCTAGCCGATGCCAACCAGAGTGTGCAGCTTGGCGAAGTATCCTTTAGCTGCGTGGATGAACCGCCCGATACAACCCTCACCCTACAATCTGCTTACCTCTACGGCTGCCCCTATCCGTTCGCCCAAATGATTCGTGATATTGGCATTCAAACGGTGCAATCCGCCTTCAATACCTTTGCCTTTGAACGACCGCCAACCTTAACCGGTTATGTCACAAACCCTGCCGACCAAACAGTACAAAGCTCTCGCTTCTTATTTGGCACGGATAACTTCACCGAAAATGCCTTGGGGCAAGGCACGATTACGGTAAGCCCGCTGGAAATGGCTGTCATCGCCGCAGCCATCGTAAATGACGGCAACGCGCCCATCCCCCACAGCCTCCTTCAAGTCCGCCCGCCAAACACGGATGTGTGGCATGACGAAGAAGGTGTAAATAGTTCTGTGCCGATGCTCACCGCTGATAGTTCGCGCCAGATGCAAACCATCATGGAAGCGGCGGTAGATGAAGGTGCGGCACACGCCGCCGCTCAACCGGACTTAACCATTGGTGGGCATGTCGCCCTCGCCTACGTTGGAGAGACCACCCAAACATGGTTCATCGGGTTCGTAACTATGGGCAACCGGCAAGGTGCTGCCATCGCCCTTGTCCTAGAAGATACGTCAAACACTGATCTTGCGGCAGAAATCGGGGGGCAGGTTCTCGCGGCTGCACAAGAACAATTGGGGGTTATTACCCCCCAGCCCACAGCCGCTTCTTAAGCCCCAGCTTCTTTGTCCATTTCGAAAGTGTACTCAGGCCGTGTACATAAGCAGGGCTTAGACGTTTCACATAAGTCGCGCTGTTAAGTGCTTCGAGGAAACTCTTGGCATCTGTAAAGGGTTGAAGCTGGGTCATCGCCTGCCCGTACTCCGGTCGGCTGTGCGCGTCCGAGCCAGCCGTGCCGCGCAAATGATACTTCGCCGCGTAATCAAACGCCTGTTGATTATCGTCTTGGTACAAGCAGCGCGCATTAAAGATCTCAACCGCGTCTACAAGATCACGTATCCGGTCAAGCGCCTCGACACCCCACGCGCCTTTACGCAGTCGGTCAAACGGATGGGACACACTAATAACCGCATCTTGGTCGCGCAGCCGCTTGATAGTCTCCACGGGTGTTAATCCAGCCGGGATACTTTCACGCACGAAATAAGCCAGTATTTCGCCCTCGGTCGTCATAATTTCTTCACCGACGATAACCAATTCAGGCGCAAGTTTTTGCATCGCAATCGCGCCGTCCGCCGTGTTATGATCCGTAATCGCGATCCGGTCAATACCGCGCTGCTGGCAAAGCCGGATGATCGTCTCAAACTCGGACAAACAATCTTTAGACCAGCGTGTGTGGCTGTGTAAGTCAACATTCCATATCGAATTCATCACTTAGACCCCGTACTTCCGAAAATTGCTATCACCATAATCACAAGCATACTTGATCCTCAGCCGAAAACATATCAGAGAAATTTCATGAGGCTTTCATGATAAAACCCTCAAAAGATGAACGAGCGTCAGGCAAGCGCCAAGTACGGGCAGCCAATCCTTCGTTATAATGTGGCAAACTTGACGATAGTCTATGGTTATCTGTACTATAGAACCTCCGAAGGGAAAGTATTGAACACCACCCGCTCAAAAAACACATCTATTGTAAAAGGGTGTTGTGGAGATAGGCAGAGGTATGAATCAGGACATTAAGCGTATGCAGCCACATAATTTCGATGATGGAATTGCACCGCCACCCCGTTACTTACTTGTCGGGGTTATTGGCATTTTTCTACTTTTAGTGTTAGGCGCTGTTGGCGGTTACATACTGATCCAAAGTCAATTTTCGATGAGTGTTTTGCTGCAACTGGCAGTCATCGCCCTCCCCCTCGTCGTGCTGATCACCATTGGCGCTGCCATCGCGTTTCGCAAGCAGCTTCCGCGCCGGTTCGCCCTCTGGTTGACACTCGGCTGGGTTGTTCTCGGCATCATTGGCATGATTGGCTTTACACTTGTGTTCCGCAACTCGCTCGAACCGGGTCAGCGTGAAACAGTCAAACACTACTTGCCCTTCATGGCGATTTTCGCGCCGCCGCTGCCGCCTGTAAACAGCTCATTACCCACGCCCGAAGCGGTACAAAGTGACATCACCGCCGATGACTTGCTCAGTTCCAGCTTTGATCTTGCACCGGCGACCACTGAGCCAACCACCGAACCGACCATTGCAATCGTGGTTCCGCCAACCGATGAACCTGCACCAACCGTCGAGCTAACACCCTCGCCCGTCATGCAGTCGTTGGTAACCGCCGTTGTCACTTCGGCAGCGAGTGCCACTGTTCCACCGACGGCAACCAGCGAGCCAACAGTGCAAAACGTACCGACAGATGTGCCGCAGCCCACACAGGCTGCCGTTTCGCCCGTTACCGTAAATCAAAGCGTTTCGCAACCGCAAGCGCCGCTGACAGCCTTACTCACAGGCATCACACCCGTGAAGCAAGGCTGGAATAACTGCGGCCCTGCCAACATCACAATGGCGCTTTCGTATTACGGCTGGACGCAAAGTCAAGATTACGCTCTTAGCTACCTCAAACCGGATCGTGAAGATAAAAATGTCAATCCGTGGGAGCTGGTAAACTTCGTCAATGAACAAAGCCAAATCCGCGCCCTCTACCGCGTCGGTGGTGACATGCAGTTGATCAAGCGGCTGGTGTCCAGTGGGCTTCCGGTGCTGATCGAAACCGGTTATATGTTCGAAGGTTCCGACTGGCTTGGGCATTACCAAACCGTCGTCGGCTATGATGACACGAAGCAGTTGTTCTTCGTCTACGACAGCTACCTCGGCACGGGCGAAAACGGCAACGGAATGCCCAAAACCTACGAGGATTTCGACAACTTCTGGGAAAACTTCAACCGTACATTTATCGTGCTCTACAAGCCCGACGAAGAAGGGTTGGTACGCAGCATTCTCGGTGACCGCGCCGACGTAACCAAAGCCAACGAACTAGCAGCGCAAACCGCCCAGCAAGAAGCGACCGCAAATCCGCAAAATGCCTTCGCATGGTTTAATCTCGGTTCGTCACTGACCCGCTTAGGCAAGTACCAACAAGCCGCCGCCGCCTTCGACAAAGCACGTCAGGTCGGCTTGCACTGGCGTATGACCCTGTACCAATTCACCCCGTTTGAGGCGTACTTTAACGTCGGTCGCTACGAAGAAATCATGTCGCTGACCAACGCGAACTTGCTCAACGGTGGTCAATATGTCGAAGAAACCTACTACTGGCAAGGTAAAGTCTATGCCGCCGAAAACGATACGGCTAAAGCATCTGAAGCCTTCCGCAAAGCCTTAGCTCGCAACCGCAATTACACGGCTGCACAAGACGCACTGAACGCGCTGTCATAGTAGTAGGGATTTATGACGAACCAAACAACCGAAAAACGTAATCGTCAGATCGCGCGTTCCACCCTGATCGTGATGGTAGCGTTCGCCGCTGCCAAAGCGATCAGCCTCGCGCAGACTATCATTATCGCCCGCGTGTTTGGCGTAGGGCGAGAGTGGGACACATTCGTCACGGCGAACAGTGTCCCTGAATTGATCTTTACGCTGATTGCTGGCGGCGCATTAGCCCACGCCTTTATCCCGATCTTCAGCAGCTACCTCGCGCGGGACGACAAAGCGGGTGCATGGCGGCTAACCAGCCATGTTATCAACACCATCTTCTCCATTACAGCCGTCGTCAGCCTAGTCGTGTTTTTCCTCGCGCCGTGGCTCGTGGCGGAGTTCGTTGCACCGGGTTTTGATGCCGCCGCCCAGCAGCAAACAGCCGAACTCATGCGTATCCTACTCATTAGTACGCTGATCTTCTCCGTCAGCGGTATTTCGATGGGCATCCTCCAAAGCCACAACCACTTCTTGCTGCCAGCCATTGCACCCATCATGTTTGACCTCGGCATCCTCTTTGGTGCGGGCTTCTTACTCAAACCGTTTGGCGTACACGGCATCGCATACGGTGCGGTACTCGGTGCAGCCCTGCACTTTGCCGTCCAGATACCGGGCCTAATCCACTACCGCGCTCGCTGGACAGCCGAGTACGGTTGGAAAGATCCCGTACTGTGGCGTGTCCTGCGGCTCATGTTGCCACGCATCGCTGGCTTGGGTCTCTTCAGTCTAAATTTTATCGTGATGAACAACATCGCCTCCCGTTTAGGTGAAGGCTCAGTCAGCGCCCTCAGTTGGGGTTGGCGGCTCATGCAAATCCCTGAAACGCTTATCGGCACAGCGATGGGAACGGTCATCTTCCCGACCCTCGCCGCCCTCAGCGAAATCGGCGATGAAGCCGGTAAACGCGATGCGATGTCCGGTGCGCTCCGCTTCATCCTCATCGCGACCATCCCTTCGGCTGTCGGATTGATCTTAGTCGGGCAGCCCATCATCAGCCTGCTCGAAGGTGGCGCGTTTGATGCCTCGGCCTCCACTCTGGTATACGGCACCCTGCGCTTTTTTGCACTGGGCTTGGTAGTACATTCCGCGCTGGAAGTAGTCGCTCGCAGCTTCTATGCCGACAAAGACACCTTGACCCCTTTGTGGGCAGCAGCAGGTGGCGCACTCATTAACTTCGTCTTGTCGCTCGTCCTCAGCGGCGTGGCTTTTGGCAGCGTGGATAGCGCCAACGTTGGTGGTCTCGCACTCGCCAACTCGCTCGGCACAGGCTTTGAAGTCTTGGTGCTGCTCTGGATTTTGCGGCGGCGCTGGCATGGCGCGAACGAGTCATTGTTAGCACAAACGACCTTCAAAACCCTCGCTTCCAGCTTGGTGATGGGTCTGGTTATTTTGGTTGTCGGCGCAGTCTGGCAAGCGCTGGGTCTAAACGAACGAGGTTCACTTTTCACCATCTTAGAGGTTGTCGTCATGGTCGGCAGCGGCGTGGTCGCGTTCATCATTACCGCTTACCTCTTAAAAATGCACGAACTTCAGATGTTGATCAATATGATTTTGCGGCGTAAAACACTAACTGAGGCGGTCGTGTGAGCATCGAAATTCGCATCCTGACAATGGGATTAGCTTCTACGCATTGCTATATCTTGGGCGACACAGACCTTAAAGAAGCAGTGGTAGTTGATCCGGTCGATCAAGCGCCGCTTATCCTTAAGACAGCCCAAGACGCGGGTTGGGCAATCAAGCTCATTCTAGCCACACACGCCCACTTCGATCATGTTCTAGCGAGTAAAGAACTTAAAGAGCTGACAGGTGCGCCGTTTTACATTCATGGCGACTCAATCCCCCTGCTGGGCAATTTACCGGACACAGGCATCCGCTTTACGGGTCACCCCTTCCCCGAAGCCGCAGTGCCAGATCGCCTGCTCACCACCGAATCCGAAATCATTGAGCATGGCGCAATCAAGTTTGAAACGCTCTATACACCCGGTCATGCGCCGGGGCATATCGCCTTCTACATGCGAGAAGCAGGGCTTGTCATTAGCGGCGATTGTCTATTCGCGGGCAGTGTTGGTCGTACCGACCTCCCCGGTGGCGACCATGATCTACTCATGCGGTCGATTTTCGAAAAACTCCTGCCGCTTGGCGATGATGTAAAAGTCTTACCGGGGCATATGGACTTAACCACGATTGGTAAGGAACGCCTAACCAATCCCTTCATACTAGAATACGCTGATCTACACGCTGGAAATCGGTAAGCGTGACTTCTGGGCAGCGTAAACGTTATAATAAGTGACATGCGCTGTTCCTACTGCGAATAGAAGCCCATACATATGCACATATTGATGCTCTTTTTAGATGGCATTGGTCTTGGTGATAGCAATCCCGAAACCAATCCGTTTGTGACTGCCCATATGCCGACCCTCATGGGGCTAACGAACGGCAAACGCTGGCTGCGTGACACAGGCCAACAAGAAACCGCCCGTTCTCGGTTCATTCCCACAGATGCTAATTTGGGAATACCGGGGCGACCCCAAAGTGGCACGGGACAAGCCGCAATCTTAACGGGCCTCAACGTCCCGCAAATCATCGGCGAACACTACGGGCCGAAGCCCAATCTACAAACGCGCGAGATCATCGCCAACGACAACTTTTTCAAACAGGTCAAACGTGCTGGCAAAAAAGCCGCCCTGCTCGATGCCTACCCCGAAGGGCTGCATCACGATATTGCGCGGGGCAAAACACTGCGTTCCAGCATTCAGCAAGCCTCGTATGAAGCAGGACAGGCGATGTTTGGCATGGCCGAGCTAAAAGCACAACAAGCCCTCACTCCTGAGTGGACAGGTGAATCGTGGCACAGTTACCTAAAACTGTACGATACGCCAGTGTACACGCCGCAAGAAGCGGGTAAACTGCTGGTGAAAATCTCACGCCAATATGACTTCGCCTTCCATTCACATTGGATGACCGATCATGTTGGGCATCGTGGGCCATTGAGTCGTGGGGTCGAGCTATTAGAATTGTTCGATGGCGTGATGGCAGGTGTCGCGGAAGAATGGGATGATGATGAAGGTCTGGTCATCGTCACCAGTGACCACGGCAACATGGAAGAAATTGGGAATCGCAACCATACCGAAAACAAGGTTCCCACGTTGGTAATCGGCAGCGCCAAAAGTGCTTTTGCTGATGGTTTCCATGACTTAACTGGTTATGTTCCCCGCATGGCAAAACTGCTGGGCGTATAAAAGTCATCTCAGTTCAAGACAATCTGATCTTGATCTAACACTTCAGTTTTATGGTTATACACATTCCAGAAGAAGCGAGTATTCGCATGAGTGTTGATGCAGAAAGTCTCAAACAATCAATGCGCCGGTGGGCAAGCGGTGTCACCGTCGTCACCAGTGTTGGCGAAAGTGAACGCGCGGGTGTTACAGCCAGTTCCTTTACCTCCATCTCGGTTAACCCGCCGCTTATTTTGATGTCACTCCAAGCCTTCACACCGACCCTAAAGTTGATCGAGCAAAGTGGCATATTCGGTGTATCAATTTTGACTAGCAAGCAAGCCCATCTATCGGCGCAGTTTGCGGGCTTTGCGAAGTTGCCCGAAGGCGCGGACAAGTTCTATGGCGTTGAACTGTTTACCGCCGAAACCGGTGCGCCTTTAGTCGCGCACTCGGCAGCGTGGATTGACTGCAAACTGTCGTCCATTTACGAAGCAGGACTCAGCCGTATCGTCGTCGGCGAAGTCCTAGCAACCGGTCAAGGCGAGGATGACCTGCCCCTTGTCTATCTGAATCGGGGTTATTATGACCTTAAAAAGCAGGAATAAGATCCTGCTAGCGAACCTACTCAAACCTTGACGTGTGACTATCACTCATCTAGAATCACCTATTCTTGAATTGAGGCATTTACGGCATGTTTGAAAATTTATCTGATCGTTTACAGGGCATTTTTGACAACCTCGGTCGCAGCGGCAAGTTAACGGAAAAAGACGTTGACACCGTTATGCGCGAGGTTCGTATGGCGCTCCTTGAAGCCGACGTTGCCTTGCCTGTGGTCAAAGATTTCGTCAAGCGTGTAAAAGAGCGTGCCATCGGTTCAGAAGTTGCCAAAGCCCTAAAGCCCGGGCAAATGGTCGTCAAGATTGTTCATGAAGAACTGATTGAGACACTTGGCGAGGCGGAGAAACTCAACTTCTCTGGCAGCACCAAACCGCACGTGATTATGCTCGTCGGTTTGCAGGGTGCGGGTAAAACCACCACTGCGGCTAAACTGGCCGTTTTCCTTCGTAAAGATGGGCGCACACCACATTTGGTAGCCGCCGACACCCAGCGTCCCGCCGCTATCGAGCAGCTAAAAACACTGGGTCGGCAGGTTAGTGTCCCCGTTTACGACGAAGGCACAACCTCGCGTCCCGCCGATATTGCGGTCAACGGCGTAAAAGCGGCAAAAGAAGCGAATGCCTCGGTCGTCATCATCGACACCGCAGGCCGTTTGCAAATTGACGACCGCCTCATGACCGAGCTAGAAGAAATCAAGCGCCGCACCGATCCGGCAGAAATCCTGCTGGTCGCGGACTCGATGACCGGTCAAGAAGCGGTTAACATCGCGCAAGGGTTTAATAACCGTGTCGGTGTTACTGGCCTCATCCTGACCAAAGTTGATGGTGATGCGCGTGGTGGTGCTGCCATCTCGATGCGTGCCGTCACGCAGGTGCCGATCAAATTCTTGGCAACCGGCGAAAAGATCGACGGTTTCGAGGTATTCCACCCCGACCGCCTCGCCTCACGCATCTTGGGCATGGGCGATATGCTCAGTCTGATCGAAAAGGCCGAAGAAGCCTTCGACGAAAAAGAAGCCCTCAAACTTCAGCAAAAGCTGATGGAAAATCAGTTCACGCTGCAAGACTTCTTGGAACAACTGCAAAAAATCAAGAAGATGGGGCCAGTCAGCCAACTCTTGGGTATGGTTCCCGGCATGGATAAACTCCGCGGGCAAATCGACCAAGAAGAAGCCGAAAAACGCATGAAACGGGTTGAAGCCATCATCAATTCGATGACGCTCAAAGAACGTAACAACCCGAAGGTTCTCAACGCCAGCCGCCGTCAGCGGATTGCTCAGGGCAGCGGTGTACAAGTGCGGGACGTGAATGAAGTCTTAAAGCAGTTCCGCGATATGCAAGGTTTGATGAGTCAGCTACGCAAGGGACGTTTTCCGAATATTCCCGGTCTATCGGGCTTGCGCTAAGGTATACCGCCTTACCGCTACTGGCAACCCCGCGTGGCATTCATAATTCGCCAGTGGCTCTCCGCTCATATCGAGCGCTTGGGAGCGTACAATTAGGAGTTAGAGAAAATGGTTCGTATTCGTTTGCGTCGTATGGGTTTGAAGCGCCAGCCGAGCTACCGTATTGTGGTCGCTGACCAGCGCAGCGCCCGCACCGGTGGCTTCATCGAAATCGTCGGGACTTACAATCCCCGTACCCAACCGATCACCGAGCAGGTGGAAGAAGATCGCATTCTTTACTGGTTGAGCGTTGGCGCGCAGCCCAGTGAAGCCGTAGACAGCATCTTGAAGCG
>Ga0209460_1000574_pt1 | contig 31942 bp, 20 predicted proteins | sample EBPBio132013_DNA_FD_185868 | JGI IMG/M metagenome (GOLD analysis project Ga0209460, IMG submission 185868) | Wastewater treatment Type I Accumulibacter community from EBPR Bioreactor in Madison, WI, USA - Reactor 2_5/13/2013_ DNA (SPAdes)... | ecosystem: Engineered > Bioreactor > EBPR >... | reverse complement strand
AGGCTGTTCCGGTCTTAGCGGCTGAGCCGCGCCGCTTATTTGTGCAAAAGCTGTTTAATCGGCTGATGTTCCTGATGTTTGTGGAGCGGAAAGGCTGGCTGCATTTCAATGGGCGCTCGGATTATCTACGCGCACTGTGGGATGATTATCGGCGCAATACTGCCCAAGGATCTGCCACGACCTTTTATGCTGAACGGCTCCAAACCCTCTTTTTCCACGGCTTGAACCGCATGCCGAACGCCCCTGATACCCTGTCCGATCACGACCGCGAGCGCTTGATTGGGCAGGTTCCCTATCTGAATGGGGGACTCTTTGAACACGACGATGATGATACCAACCCGCTGATTACGATCCCTGATATGGTCTTTGGCCGCATTATTGATGATTTGTTTTATCGCTATAACTGGACGGTCACAGAATCCACGCCGCTCGATGTCGAAGTCGCGGTTGACCCGGAAATGTTGGGGCGGGTATTTGAAGAATTAGTGACTGGACGGCATGACAGCGGCTCGTATTACACGCCCAAGCCGATTGTAGCCTTTATGTGCCGCGAAGGCTTGAAAGGCTATCTCCAGTCGCAGGTGTCGGATGAATCCGTAACTGCGATTGAAGCTTTTGTGGATGAGCATACGGCTGATCAGATCACCAATCCTGAAGCCATCCTGAGCGCGTTGCAGCAGGTACGGGTCTGTGATCCGGCCTGTGGTTCGGGCGCATACTTGTTGGGGATGCTGCATGAATTACTCGATTTACGGGCCGCGTTGTTTGCCGTCAAACAGATCGATCATCAGAAGATTTATGACCGCAAGCTGGCGATTATTCAGCAGAATATCTACGGCGTTGATATTGACACCTTTGCCGTGAATATCGCGCGGCTGCGCTTGTGGTTATCGCTGATGATTGAGTTTGAAGGGGCAAGCCCCCCGCCGCTGCCGAACCTTGATTATAAGATTGAGGTTGGCGATAGCCTGGCTGCGCCTGATCCCAAGCAGCGCGGGAACCAACACGACATGCGCCAGCAGCTCGTAACCGATTTGCAGACGAAAAAAGCACAATATATTGGCTACCATGGGGATGAAAAGCGCACGAAACGCCACGAGATTGAGAAACTGGAAGCCGAAATTCGATTGATGACGAATGGGGCGACGGCAGGCTTTGATTGGGCCGTGGATTTTGCCGATGTATTTCCGCGTGGTTTTGATATTATCGTGGCCAACCCGCCCTATGTGCGAATGGAGTTATTCAAGGAAATCAAGCCAACCCTCAGGCGCAATTTTAAAGAGGTTCATGACGAACGATCTGATCTGTATGTGTATTTTTATGCACGCGCCCTTGAGTTGCTCCGTGATGGTGGGATGCTCGCCTTTATCACTCCTAACAAGTGGTTTCGGGCAGGGTATGGTAAAAAGCTTCGGCAGTATATGGCAAGTTATACCACAATTCTCTCTATTACTGATTTTGAGGATTTGCCCGTATTTCAAGATGCTACCGCCTATGCAATGATTTTTATTGCAAAATATGAAGATATTATTCAAAATAAACCTTTATTTTTAAATATTCGATCTATAGCGAATAAATATTCTACATTTGATGAAATAATGGGAAATATTGATAATATAATCAAAAAATATTCAAATTTATTTGATATGCCATCTGATCAAAAATATTCTTGGTCTTTTAGTGATAGAAATATGGCGATTGGCAGGAAAATGATTAATTTAGGTGAATATACTGATAATAGAATATTTACTGGTATTAAGACTGGTTTAAATAGGGCATTTATCTTGAATGAAAATCAAAGAAATTACCTTATTTCTATTAATGATGATTCAGGTGATATAATAAAGCCATTTATTGTAGGAAGGGATATAAAAAGATGGAATGTTAATAATAGATTTTATATTTTGTATATACATCGGAATATTGATATTAAGAAATATGAATATGTAATAGAATATATATAAATATAAGCCAGATTTGCAATTAAGATCTACTAAACAGGAATGGTATGAATTGCAACAACCTCAGTATAAATATTCGACATACTTTAATTCACCGAAAATAATATTTCCCGATATAGCAAAGGAATCAAGGTTTACACTAGATACTAAGGGCAATTATATCGATATGACTTGCTTTACTATACCAGGAGAGGATTTATATCTATTAGGCGTGCTGAATTCGAAGTATGTTGAGAATATAATGTATGGTATAAGTTCTCAAATTAGAGGCGGTTATATTCGGTTTAAACGACAATACGTTGAACAAATCCCCATTCCCCAAGCGTCTGACGCTGATCGCCAGATCATCAGTAGCTTGGTCGAGCAGTGTTTGGCAGCCAAAGGTCAGGGTGTTGAATCCCTCGAAGCCCAGATCAACGAGCGGGTGGCATGGTTGTATGGACTGAATGAACCACAAGGCGAATGAGCCGGAGGAAGGGTATGCCCCACGATATTATTGATAACCGCACGGTCACGTTGCTGGATGAGTTGAAACGGCGCTTTCCCCACAGCGGGCAGGCGAAGTTTGCCGTCGGCTACTTCTTTCTCTCTGGCCTTGAGCCATTGCGCGATGATCTCTACAATCTGACCGAACTCCGCTTGCTGATTGGCAATACGACCAATCGAGCCACGATTGAGCAAATCAGCGAAGGCTATCGCCGCCTTCAGCCGGTGCAGGAGGCGCTGGAAGCCGAGCGCTACCCCAATCGTTCCGAGATTGGCGATACCATCCGCGCAACCACCGCGAATGTGCGCGATGCCGTTGCCCTGATGGAGCAATCGGATGATGGGGAAGCCTTGGTGACGACGCTGGTGCGGCTCATTCAAGACGGGCGCTTGAAGGTGCGGGTGTATACCCGTGGGCGCTTGCATGCCAAAGCCTATATCTTTGACTATGCGCCAAGCTACAACGCCGACGGCAGCATGCGACCCAGCATTGACCCCGGCGTGGCGATTGTTGGCTCGTCGAACTTCACCCTGAGTGGGATCAACCATAATACGGAACTCAATGTGGTGGTGCATGGCGCGGAGAATCACGCTCAATTAACCCGCTGGTTTGATGACTTGTGGGATGAATCAGCCGACTTTGATCGGGCTTTGATGGAGGAGCTGCGCCAGTCGTGGGCCGTTGCGCAGCCAACCCCCTATGATATTTACATGAAAACCCTGTTTGCCCTGGTCCAGCATCGGGTGCAGGAAGCCCAGCAGCAATCCTTCTTATGGACGGATGATATTAACGAGCAACTGGCCGAGTTTCAGCGGGTGGCGGTGCGCCAAGCCATCCAAACGATTGGACAGTATGGCGGATGCTTTGTGGCTGATGTGGTGGGGTTGGGCAAGAGCTTCATTGGCGCGGCGATTGTGAAGCATTTTGAGCGGATGGAGCGAGCACGCCCGCTGATTATTTGCCCCAAACCGCTCGAAGCGATGTGGATTCGCTATAACGAAGTCTACCAGCTCAACGCCCACATTCTGCCCATGAGCCTGTTACGCATGGGCGATGATCCAAACCAGAGCATGCTGCTCGACGACCAGCGCTATCGGGATCGGGATTTTGTGCTGATCGACGAAAGCCATAACTTCCGCAACCCCAATTCCCAGCGCTATAAAGTGCTGCAAACCTATCTTGAACAAGGTCGTCGCTGTGTCTTGCTGACCGCCACTCCGCGCAATAGCGATGTGTGGGATGTCTATCACCAGCTGCGGTTATTCCTGCACACCGATGTGACCGATCTGCCGATCGATCCCCCGAACCTCAAAACCTTCTTTCAGTATGTTGAGGCAGGCAAACGCACGCTTCCCGAACTGTTATCGGCGATTCTGATTCGACGAACCCGCTCGCATATTCTGCGCTGGTATGGCTATGACGCGGAAACCCATGAGCGGATCGATCCTGAGCAGATCGCGCTGTATCGCAGCAATCAGCGCAGCGCCTATGTGCAGGTGGGGGGCCAGCAGCAAACCTTTCCACGACGGGAATTACAAACGATTGACTACAGCATCGAGGCGACCTATCAGGGCTTATATGCGCGTCTGCGCACGGCGATGGCTCGCCCGACGGCAGCGGAGTCGGTGCTAGGCCAAGCGCGGTTGCACTATGCCCGCTATGATGTGTGGCACTATGTGCTTCCAGCCAAAGAGCAGAAATATCATGCTGAACGCCGCACGGGGATTAACCTGCGGGGCTTGATTCGCACGATGCTGTTCAAGCGCTTTGAATCGAGCGTGCATGCCTTCCGCACGACACTCCAGCGGATGAAAACGACGCATCAAGCGTTCTTGCGAGGGCTAGAGCAGGGGATGTTGCCGATTGGGGCGGATGCGTTGGCACTGCTCAATGGCAACGATTTGTGGGAAGAACCCGCGTTCGTCGATACGCTGGCAACCCTCAAACAGCGCTATCCCATTGAGGATTTTGACCAAGCCGCCTTGCGAGCCGATATTGCCCATGACCTGACCGTAATTGATGAAATGCTGGCGTTGGTTGCGCCCATTCAGCCTGCGCAGGATGCCAAGCTACACCGATTACAGGATGTGTTGCAGGATTTGCCTGGTCAGGACAAGGTGCTAATCTTCTCGCAATATGCTGATACCGCTGCCTATCTGTATGCCAATCTCAATCCTGATGGTCGTGACCCGACGATTGCGATGATCTCCAGCGCCAGCCAGGACAAAAACCAGTTGATTGCTCGCTTCTCACCACGCTCCAATCCGGCCTTTGCGATTCCCTCCGCTCCACCAATTAACATCCTGATTGCCACTGATGTACTGTCGGAAGGCTTGAATCTGCAAGAATGCGACACGGTGATTAATTATGACTTGCACTGGAATCCGGTACGTTTGATTCAGCGGTTCGGGCGGATTGATCGCATTGGCTCGACGAATACTACGATTTACGGCATGAACTTTTTGCCGGAATTGGAATTAGAGCGCAACCTTGGCTTGCAAGCCAAACTGGCGCAGCGGATTCGCGATATTCATGACACGATTGGCGAAGATGCGGCGATTCTCGACCCCAGCGAGCGGATCAATGAGCGGGCGATGTATGCGATTTACACGGGACAGCATACTGAGGAACTGGAGGACGATGTAGACGATGGTATGGTGGGGCTGAACGAGGCCGAAGAACTGCTCCGCCAGCTGCGCGATGATAATCCTGCCGAGTATGAACGGATTGCCCAGTTGCGGGATGGGATTCGGAGTGGCCGCTGGGGAACGCAGGCAGCACGGGTGGCCTTGTTTCAAGCAGGTAACTACCAGCAGTTGATCATGACCGATCATGCGGGGAATGAAATCAGTCGCGATCTGACGGCGATTTTGAAGGTCTTGCGCTGTGACCCAAGCGAGCTAACCGTGCCACTCGACCCGAACCATAATCCAGTGTTGCGGCAGCTTTTTCAGCGGTTTACGGATGACGTGACCATGCGCCAAGCCGAGCAGCGTCAAGCGCCACGCCTTACCCCGGCGCAACGCTATGTCCAGCGCGAGTTAGAACGGTTGTATAACCTGAACACCGATGAGGATTTGCGCAAACAAATCACGGTGGTCGAGGAGGCGTTTCGCGGATCGCTGTCGCGGAGCGTGCATGCCGAGCTTGGTAGCCTGAAACGGGCACAACTGCATGGGATGCCCTTGCTGCAAGAATTGAGCACCCTGTATCTGCGCTATGCGCTTGGCCAACAGCGCACGGGAGCGGGGCGCACTGCCGATGATGAGGACAGCACGCCGAAGATTCTGTGTAGTTTAGTCGTGGCGTAGCACGCTAAGTCATAGGTTGGTAACACATACCGATCATTACGCATGGCAGTATTGCCCAAGGATTTCTCGCTTTTTTATCATCATTGAGTTGTATATATGCCATGTAATATGGTGTAAAAAACTCTGCCAACACCTATGAAAGGAGTGTTTTATGGCCATCAGTGTTGAAGCTGAAGACTATTTCCGAGATAGTCCAGAAGAACGAGACTATGCATTAAAAGTGGATGAATCTTTCGATATTAACTTTCGAGGTGTCCATGAAGGATTATCATTTTGGTTTGCTAATCCGAAAAGGAGTACAAAAGAACGTTTTGGTCTTCAGAAAGAAGTTTTGTTTATTTTTTCACAGCATATGACAACAGATATGAGAGTTATGCGGGTTATCGAGTATGTCGTTAACAACAATAACTTTAGACACCGTATAGATCGAATCCTATTTATCCTTATTTATAAGGGAAATCGTGAAGATACAATTAATTTATTCGCCGCCCAGCCAGATAAGATTATTATTCCTATTCATATTGAGGATTTAAATAATCCCAATCGTGGCTCAATGTTTATGCGTTCATGCATTGCCCAAACAATCGGAAAATTCGACTTATTTGGTATGACATCACCTATCACGTCGGACGATTATTTCTTTGGCAGGAATGAATTGGTTCAAAGTCTTGTCATGCGCAGTGCTGCTCGACGTGAGAATTCAGGTCTTTTTGGCTTACGAAAAACGGGGAAAACTTCGGTTCTTCGATCAATTCAACGTTGGCTTTCTGAACGACTAATCATTACAGAGTATGTTGATTGCTCAAACCCAGGCATTCATACTGCTCGCTGGTGGAACGTTCTCGAAAATTTCTCCACCCGCTGTGCCGAATCACTTAAAAAGTCGATTAAGCGGGAGGTTCGTTTGGATAAACCCTACACGCAAGATGATGCCGGCATGAAATTTCTTGCTGACATGAAACTGCTCCTATCTCTTGGAAAACTCGATCAAATTATCTTAATGCTTGATGAAATAGAGTATATTACTCATGGGCTAAGTGGTGCTATTGCACGTCATTGGGATGATGATTTTATTCTATTCTGGCAGACAATTCGTTCAGTACATCAAGAAACCCAGGGTCAGTTTATTTTTATCGTTGCAGGTGTAAATCCTGTATGTGTTGAAAAGTCTCATTTTGGAATAACACCAAACCCAATTTTCCAACTTGCTGCACCACATTATCTTGAGCCGTTTACCATCCAGGGTGTTCGGGATATGGTGCGTTCAATTGGGAGATATGCTGGCTTGGAATTTGATGAAACTGTATATCAGTACCTTCAAAATACCTATGGGGGGCACCCATTCCTTATACGTGTTGCGTGTAGTGAAATATGGAAAATGAGCGATATTGTCGATCCCCATAAGAAAGCAACAGTGCATATTGAGAGCTTTCATCGATTAGCGCATGATATTAAACAACGTTTAACAAGTCCTATTAAGGATATTCTTCTTTCACTTGTATGGTGGTATCCTGAGGAATACGAGCTTCTGCAAATACTTGCCGATGGCGATGCACACTTTGTCAGTGAGTATCTGAAGGATCAACCTGACTCAATGATCCAATTTGCCAAATACGGTGTCTTAAGAACCGATGGTTCAGGGAAGTTTGCCATTAATGACTTGAGAGAATTTATCAAACATAATGGCGAGAAATATAAAAAAGATCTTTATCCGTTTACTCGAGGAGATATCCCACCAGAGATGCTCCCGCAGATCCCTGACCTCAATGTCCTTGGTGAGTTATTTATCAAACGGTCAGATATAGAGATCAAGCTGCGGACTATCATCATGCTCTATTTGGGTGTAAAGGCAAATTGGGATGGATGGAAGATTGCGAACTTAATTGCAACCTCATTGCCTAAACGATCTGATCGGAAGGAGCCTAAGGATCTATTTATGGGTCGCCCTCCACAAGAAGTCATGAAGGAGTTATATACGACGGATCTCAAGGCCATTGTCTGCGGGAATTGGGATGCATTTGCGACCCTGTTTGATAGCAATAAAGCACGATTTGAGATGAATATGGACACACTCAATATTGCCCGTCGTGCTGATGCACATACCAAGCCTATAACGCATGATGAAAAAATTGAGTTTGAAAATAGCTACACCTGGCTTTCAACACGGTTGAGTAAAGTTCCCACACAATAGACTGTATCTGGTAGAACTTTTCGTAGTTGGCGGTACTGATCCTAGAGTTATGGTAAGGATTCAAGAGAAACAGTCCATTGCCAAAAATGGGGTATGGCAATGATTCGCATAATCGTTGTAATGGTCAACCGCCCTTTGCCCACTCCGCGTGATTCACAATGCGACGGCCAGCGATCGATCAGCGGTTGTTTGTGCCACCGTTTGCTGGATGACGAGGATTAAGTGACCGCGTAACAGCGCTTTGTCCATTACAGTGACTAATCGAATCGTTGTCATATCTCATCTTGACATAAATAATAAGTATGTTTATGCTAATTCCAGTATCCTCAAAGATAAAGGAATAGAATATAGCATGATAAAAAACGACAAACGAACGTTAAACAATATACTCGCACAATGCCTCTTAAATCTTTTACGATTGTATGGCGTTGGTGTGGGAAGACGGCAACACTCGAATCCTATCCTGGTCGTGTTCCAACGCTCTGTTGTGTGGAGTGCGCAGATGCAGCTCGTCGCGCTCATGATCGATAACGAAAAAGCACATCTATGAAGAAACATCGCAGCTATTTTGTGTGTTGGCCATCACAAGTTGATCGGTCTTCTGATCGAACCCTTATTCGTCGTTTGGGGGCTATTGATACACGAGCTGACGCACGTTCCATTATCGATCTGCTTCATGGAATACTTGTCCAGGTGTATGGCGCACGGATTCGCTGGGTTGTGCTTGATTGCCTGCGGCGCGAGCCAGCTACACTACAGCAGCAGATCAAAGCAGCATTACGCCTAGAATCGGCCCATAAGGAAATCCTCTGGCACCAAGAGCTGGAATTCCTGCAAGAACAGATTGCTGGTGATGGCCGGTTAAATCAGTCAATTCGGACGAAGCTTGGACTGTTGGGTAATCAGATTATTGAATTTTTCGTGAGCATGCAGATACGAGCATTAGATAGTGAAGAGGCACTTACGCCGGAAGAACGCACGGTTGCGCAGCAAGCACTGACCGAAGCATTGATACAACTCGAATCATTAGAAACGCTTCAGTTCGTCATTCCCTCTGCTTTGGCTGTGACGGTTGCGGCTGATAGCGCGAGGGAATCGAATGAGTCTCCCGCACCGAATCATTTTGTTCCATCGTCCTATCAACAGGCAATCTTTGCGTTTATTAACCACGGTCAAGGGGATGCACTAGTCCATGCATGTTCAGGATCAGGAAAAACAACGACCCTTATTAAAGCCGCAGCGCTCATTCCTTCTCAAAAATCAGCCGTCTTCATCGCCTTTAATAAGCATGTTACGAAAGAATTAGACCAGCGTCTCAAGGAAACCCATATGGTGGCCAAAACGATTCATAGTATTGGCCTCCGATGCTTAAGCCAGTATTTGGGGCAGATCACGATTGCTGAGGATAAATATAAGAATTTATGTCGTGAGCATACTGAACACTGGGTGGATATGCCCCTTGAAGAGCGGCTCAAAGCAGCAGATGCCCTCAAACAAATTGTTCACTTTGCGCGCTTGACCCTAAGCGATCTGAACCAACTGGATGACCGGCAACAGCTTTTTCAACGCTTTAATATCGAAATTGATCCAGCCTACGCGCGTGACATTATCGCAATCGCACAAACCGTGATCACCGCTGGTGAGCACCTGGCACGATCGCAGCGTGTTATTGATTTTAACGATATGGTGTATTTGCCGTGGCGATGGAATCTTCACCCCCCGAAAGTCGATTTTATGTTCGTCGATGAAGCCCAAGATCTCAATGCGGCGCAACTCGATTTAATACTCAAATGTCGTGCTCAGGGTGGCCGCATGCTTTTTGTGGGTGATCCGAATCAGGCAATTTATGGTTTTGCTGGCGCTGATCCTGAATCGTTCTGGCGGATTCAGGAACGAACACAAGCAACCGTCTTTCCTCTCTCTATTTGTTATCGCTGTCCTACGAGCCATGTTGCCTTAGCCAAACACCTTGTACCAGAGATCGAAGCGCGGCCTGACGCACCGCAGGGAACAATTCGGACGATTCGAGAAGCACAGATTGGCCAGCATCTCCAACGTGGCGATATGGTGTTGTGCCGATTTACTGCGCCGCTTGTCCAATTATGTATGCAGCTTATAGAGCAGCAGATTCCTGCGACGGTGAGAGGCCGCGATCTCAGTAATGGGCTCACGCAGGTTGTGCAAGCAGTTGCACGCATGGCCGGTTTTCGGTATGCGCAGTTTGAAACCTATTTACTGCGATATGCGCGGGAGCAGACAGAAAAATTAGCGCAGCGAGCCAATAGCGAGAGTTTGTTGACGCGGCTCTACGATCGGGTGGAAGCGGTACGAACCTGTGCCACCGCATCACAAGCACAGAGTAGTGAGGCGTTGTGCACACACATTAAAGGTCTTTTCCAGGATGCGGATAGTGTCATCGCACTTTCAACGATTCATCGAGCAAAAGGACTTGAAAGCGATCGGGTGTTTATTCTAAAACCTGATATGCTGCCATTCGTGTGGCCCAATCAAGAGGAATGGGAGTTTAAACAAGAAGTTAATTTGCGCTATGTGGCATTAACGCGTTCACGTTCAACGTTATATTTTGTCCAAGAAGATGAGCGACCACAGCGTGCTGAGCCATTTTCGTTACGAGACATATTTGAAGAACACGTTGCAAAGCGCTATCGATAATCAAATATACACCATTGTCCCCATACCTAACCGAAGCTATACCAAAATCGGGCTATTTTACTCTCAAGTATGGAGGCAATGGTGTATATTTAAGTGGCCAATTTGCTGTCCAATATGGGCTTAAACGCACGGCCCCCCGAAACATGGCAGCGAACAGGTGTTCTTTTTTTATTCTTCTTGTGCGAACGGATCATCCAAGGAATCCTCGATCATCGCATATTCGTCCTCAGGATCAGGTGGCTGATCGGCGGCACTTGGCCGATAGGCCAAGACGGCTGCCACTGAGGCCAGAATAGGTGCTGGGAGCAGATCGGCCAAAAAGGTGAGTCGCCCGCCAAAGTTAATATGATGCCATGCGACGGGGGAGACCGTGCGTAAAAAGGCACTATCTGCGAGCATGCCAATGGTGGTTTTGGTATCGATGGCCTGCTGTAAAATCTGCATATTATAGAGCAGGATTGCATTCACTAACAGCCGACATGCCTCATTCCATAGGGCTTGTTCTTCGTCGGTTACATAGCGCAACTTGCCGATATTCCCCGCCGTTAAGGCACGCTTGAGGTGGTGATATTGCTCCCCACGATTGAGCGCTTGCTGGACGTTTTGCCGTAAGCGTGGGGAATCAACAAACTCCAGGAGATAGCAACTGCGGAAGATGTGGTCATACTCCCACAGGGCTTGCAGTGTGCGATTCCGCCGTTTCGATGCACTCAACTTTGCGATGAGCATGCGTTGACTGATCGTTTTTCGGGAGAGGGAGACCATGATGCGTTGGATGGCATCCCACTCGCTGATGATCAGATCGGTATTCAGTTTGCGGACAGGCCGGAACAAGGCATCATCCCCATAGGCGGCGGGTGGCTGAAAGCCATAGAGGCTGGTGCGCATGCGCTCTTGGACATTGGCATAGCGGGGGGCAAAGCGATGGCCAAACATCGAGAGAATCGCAAAATTGACCCGATTTGTTCCATGGGTATCGGTCGAGTGGATCGTTGATTGAAGCGTCGTGGGATTGTTGTACAAGAGATCAAAGACATCATCGCTTTCCGGGTCATGGGCGCTGATCAAGAGGGTGTTGACGGGGACATGATTGAGGACCAGGGTATCGGCAACCACGCCTTTGCCCATGCCAAAATAGCGGGGAGAATGCTGCGCTTTGAGCGTATCAATGGCCACCGTGAACTTCTGGCCATCGCTGCTGGAATGGCGCTGACCATCAATATCATAGGCGCGAAACAACGGCATTGCCGCAAGGGTATTGATGATGCGGGTACTGGCGGCCTGCAAGGTCTCGAGTCGCAGGTAATTGCCAGAGGCACGCACGAGGGTGCTGGGAGGAATATCGGACATTTCACCCATGCGGTGCAAGCCCACGTTCGTTCCCCAGGCAATCAGACAGGCCATGACCACCCGGTCGTCACGCTGATGATGCGCACGCCCTAGCATATGGTCGAAGTCGTGCATGAACCCACAGGCGGCGTGGACGGCAGCCAAGACCTGAATGAGCGAGGCTTGGGGCAAGCGCTCATAGATGCGGTGATTGGGCTGTTCGCGTGGTGGTGGGGTGGTGAGTGTCCACGTGCGGGTTGTTCCATGCTGGGTGATCTGAATCGCGGGATTCTCGCCCGCCGCAATGCGCCCGTTCACCCGCGCAAACTGCGCTTCCAGCTCCTGTTCAAGGTCGGTGAGATGCTCGCGAATGGGTAATCGAAGCGTTGGCAGGTTGGCTTCCGTGATCAAGGTCGCTTTATTGGCCTGCCATTCGGCAAGGGGGATCAGATCATCCTCAAGACTGCGAAAGCGAATGCTGTCGGGACAGACCAGTTCCCCTGCTTCAAGGGCGGTACGCAGTTGTAGATAGAGCAGTGCCTCATAGCGATCCACGAGCAGGCGGGCGGTGTCCGTGGAGGGTTGGGCGTAGAGATAGCGTTTGAGCCGCACGGGAATCCAGCGGGTTGGCAGGGTTTTGGCATGCGCCTTGGTGAACGATCGGTCGCCCGTTCCGAGCCGTTGCATATGGTGGACGGCATCAAGCAAGGGCGAATGCCCATACGGAGCAACGAGGGTGATCCCGGCGAGCAGGCGACGGAGTCGCCGCTTGATCGTGGTGGCGCGAGCGTCAATGCGCTCCCAAAAGAAGGCGGTTTCATCACAGTCCGCCCCAGTGGCGATGTAGTGGGCAATATGGTCGAGGCGATCTCGGTCGAGCATGGCAAAGGCCTGGGCTTGGACATGGACAAACGGGGTCGTGGCGGCAACCGCATTGGTGGTAAAGAGCTGAAGGATACGACCCGCTTGGGCCATATCCCGCGATCGTTGCAGGCGATAGGCGACCACGCGTTCTTGCGCGTTGGCCTTGGCATCCTCTTGAAAGGCTTTGACTTCGCGCATCACGCCACTCAAGAGATGATCATGCAGGCGACGGGTGCGCTGACGGATAAAACAGAGCAGGTAGACATTGACCAGATCGGTGGTCAAGCGATGGAGTCCTGCCGCCCCATAGTAGCTGACCATGCCCGCATAGGCGATCTGGGCATCGGGGGACAGCGCAAGCAGGGGCAGGATACGGAGCGCAATCGCATCCAAGGGGTGCAATTGGGCCGCCCGCTTGCGCTCGCGGGCGAGGGCGCGTGGGCCTAAGGTGCGGGGAACCTGACGGAGCAAGGTCACCCGATAGCGCCCAGCATCCCGATCAAAGAGCAGCGCGAGCTGGTCTCGATCCGCCGGGGTAAGGTGCTGGGTCAGCAGCGTCTCGAGCCGTTGTTCTTCGGCGGTGAGGGCTTTGCCAATGAGCTGTTCTTGGAGGGTGGTGTAGGCAGGCAAGATGATCTTCGCGGTGGCGAAATGGCGCAGCAGGATGCGTAAGAGATAGGGAACCTTCGGACTCACCCGGGCTGCTTGGAGGGCAATGTGGAATGCCTGCTGGCGATCGGCAGGCTGACAGCGGCGATAGCCCGTAAAGGTCAGGATGTGCTTCCGTTGCTGATGGATTGTTTTCGCATGCGGGATACGAAACGCTTCGGGGGCGACCCCCAGATCAAGATGATCGCTGATCCATTGCAGATCGGGAAGCACATCGGGGAGCGTCACGGTAAAGAGCCGTTGTTTGGCTTTGAAATAGCCTAAGAGCAGGATAAAAAAGGCTTGCAGTGGTGGCTCCGTGAAGGTTTCCATGAGCACCCGTTCGGGTGGAGTCGGCGTAAAATACCCCTCGCGCTCCTCCGTGGTAAACATGGGTCGATCATAGATTGCGGCCCGATCCTGCGGATCAAGCACGCGAAGTCGTTTATTGTCGGCTGATGATGGTGGCATCGGAGCACATTCCTCCATTGGCCATGCGATGTGGGCGGATATCGTTCGTCAATGAATGGGGAGCACGCACGTCGATGGGACGTTACCACAGGATGCCCTGATCGCGTGCTGTTTGACGGTGTTCGACCGTATACCGTGGCTGCGTCAACGTTTCTTCCGCCGCCACTGCCGAATTTCCGCATCGCTGGTCGCATCGGCTTGCTCCGCATAGCGCAAGGTCGTCTGGATGTTCGCGTGGCCGAGGCGCTTGCGGACAGTGGCGAGGCTCACACCATCAGTGACCAGTTCACTGGCATGGGTATGGCGCAGCTGATGGAGCGTGCAGCGAACGCCAGCAGTTGTGCAGTAGGCGGCCCAGCGTTCGTGGATCGACTGATACCGAAGCGGCCCGCCGTCGCCATTTTTGACGGCACGAAAGAGCAACCCATGACGAATACCCGTCTGCTGAAGGTAGGTTTTCATGCGCTTGACCAGTTTGGGATCATCGAGCAGGAGTGTCCGGCGTTTGCCCCCTTTCCCCAGCACGGTGAGTCGTTCGTTATCCCGCTCGAGGCTGAGATCTTCGACCGCGAGCGTCAAGACTTCACGCACCCGCAAGCCCAGCTCCAGCAGCAACCGAAAGAGCAGGTGATCCCGCCCATTACTCGCCGGAATCACCGCCAAGACCGCTTCGACCTCGGCCCGTGGCCGTGGGCGTGGCAACGGTGTCTCGACGCGAACCGACTCGATCCGCGTCATCGGGTTCGTTGGAATCAAGTCATGCTGCTCAGCCCAGCGGAAGAAACGGGTCAGGGCGGCGTGCATGCGGGCGCGGCTGGCGGGCTTGAGGTGACTGTGCTGCGCGAAGAAGATCCGGAGGATGGTCGGCGTGATCGTGGTAATCGAGCCAGCATGGAACGCTGTTAGCCGACGGAGTTCGGTGGCATAGGCTCGCTGGGTGTGGACGGAGCGATCGGCGTTGGCCAAGTCGGTCAGAAAGGCGGCGATCAAATCGGTCATGGGGTGAGACGCTGGGATTCGTGAAGGTGGCATCGGCAGCTCCGCGTATTCCTGTGATAACGATGGGTTTTGGCTACGTCGGTAGGATCGATACGACGCTCATATGAAGGGGAAGTATAGCATAAATCCTGTGATAATGATGCTTATCACAGGATTTTTCAGGCTCTATCGCTTTGATAAAAGCGAACACGTGTTCGCTGCCATGTTTCGGGGAGCCGTGCGTTTAAGCCCAGTTGGCACCGGTGAAACAGCCTTGAAATACTTGGCACCGTACATCTTCCGGGTGGCCTTGAGCAACAATCGGCTCCTCAGTATGGATCATGATCAGGTGACCTTTCGCTACACCAATGGGCAGACGCACCAGACCTGTACCAAAACCCTCCCGGCACTGACATTTCTCGAGCAATTTCTTCAACACGTCTTGCCAAAAGGCTTTGTCAAAGTGCGTTATTTTGGCTTGTTTTGTCCCGCCAAGCGGGCGTTCCTCCGCCGCATCCGCGCCCAATTGATGCTCTCCCGTGGACAGGAGTTCAGTCAGCCACCCGTCATTCATTGCCTGCAGGAAGCACCGTTGTGCCCGCAGTGCGGTGCCGTGATGCGACGCCAAGAACTTCCGCCAGTTGTCGGACGCTCACCACCAGTGGTCGCATTGACGGCATAAGCTGCATCGTTCGTGCTTTTCCTGAAGCAAACCGTCGCGGAGGCGGGTATTCGTATGGAGCGCGACCGCTGCGTGATGGGTGCTGCAGTCACGGTGAGGCACCCACTGCCCGTCAGATCTTCAGTGGGTGCACCAATCTCCGCGCGTTCCACCACCGACACCAGAGAAATCCTTCGCAATTCGCCTTCATTGATGGGTATATCTCGCGAGAAGGTCCCCCCTGAATCCCCAAGTCCGTCTATCGGCTCCGTTCAAATAGGGTTATGTGGCGGCTCCGCGCCACATGAACCCTTAGTTCATTCTGTCGTGGGTTTGTGGTCATTTTTGGCGTTTGAGTGGCAAAAATTAAAAATATTAACCCTAGCGTATATTTTACCCAAAATCATACACTGATTCCCAAGAGGCGTGCTCCACACGCCACGCTATTAAAACGAATATGTGGGTATGGCAACGATTCGATTAGTCACCGTAATGGACAAAGAGCTGTTGCATTCTATGATTGATGCTGCTACGAGAAGGATTGGCGCTGGGGTAGGTCGTGCGCCAGAACTGCGATCGCCTCATACAGACCTCACCGCTTCAAAATAGACTTGACTTGCATGCTAGACTGCATATATTCCAGAGGAATATGCTTATGCAGGATGGCATAAATGGATGCATCATTTGGCGAACTCATCAAGCACGCTCGACAGGCAAAGCGCCTGAGTCGCAAAGAGCTTGCGTCACGTCTGCTATGGAGTGAAGGTCGGGCTCTATCCGCACAGTACCTCGCAAACTTGGAGGGCGACTACCGCCAGCCAGCAGACGAGCTTATCTATCTGCTGGCACGGGAACTAAACATCCCCTCTGATCTTCTGTTTCACCGCCTGCATCGGCTGCCTCCAGATATTCGGTTACTCCAGCCAGGTGCGACGACCATCTTGGCTGCCTACACCTTGATGCGCGAAACACTTAAGAATGGAGAAACCTTGCATGCCACGCAGTAAAGCCCATCAACCACCGCTGGCCAGCGTCCGGGTTCGGTTTCTGGAAAGTCTTCGTTTCACGGTCTCCTCCGACGATAACGCCGAAATCAAAATCGCTAAAGACACTGTGTTGGTTGGTGTAAGACTAGGGATTCCGCAGGATGGCGAACAAGAGTTTTTATTCCACGAATCATTCTGGATGATCGATCTCGCACTGGTCGATGTACAGCCCATCAAGGAAGGGGAGCCGACGACAATCCGAGACCTAGCAAATGAAACCCTCGCCCAAGCAAGAGCCGCCGCTGCGGAGCAAAAATGGCGTGAAGCTATAGGTTTCTATCACCAAGCCGAAACGCAGCTCGCAATGATTGATGCGCCAAAGGATGAGCGCGAGCAGATCTGCGTCGAAACCATCCGCGTTCTCAATAAGCGCGCTGCTGAAAAGGCCCGCACACAGGATCTCGATAAGCGCCTGGCAGGACTGGCCATGACCGATTTGGCTGAGGTAGGAGCAACCGTTGTGCTGTTGCTGGAAGCTATTGGTGTTTCCTATAACATTCCCACCGTTGAAGAAGGCGATACGTTGCTGGGTCTTATTAGGACTACCATTCAAAATCAAGCAAGTAATGCCGCGATGCGTCCACACATGGAGCAAATACTTGGAAAGCGAGGGGGGAGATCTGCGAACCATAACATAGATTTCTCTTGGCCTCCAACGAAAGACCAACAACGGCAAATCCTTGCTCGGCTGGCAGATAGCCTCACCTACGTTGAGCCAACTACCCCCGCCTCTCAGCGAGAAGCCATGGGCCTTCTGGCCCTCCAACTCAATCCTGATGAGCTAGATGCCTACAATATTTTGGCTGATCTCGCCGAGGAGCGCGGCGATCTCGCTGAGGCGCTTCGATTGGCCCAGGAGGCGATTCAACGGTACCACGCGGAAGTACAACAACGCTCTAAGCCCACGTCGCTGAAAGACGATTCCGAAGGTACGATGTCATGGTACGAATTGGGTAACAGACCTTACTTGCGGGCATTGCAACGGGTCGGGTTGTATTTGAAACAAATAGGCCAGCTCAAGGATGCTACCGTGGTGTTCAAGCAGATGCTTGAGTTAAATCCATCAGATAACCAAGGGATTCGGTACGTCCTGGCGAACGTGCTCCTTGAACTAGGCGACGATGCCGGCTTTGAGGCTTTGCAACAACAGATGTGGCGACCAGAACAGTACCCTAATGCCGATTGGGAGTCTCTTCGGCCCGACGGCGAAGAAGATGAGGAAGCACGGTTGCAGTGGAAAGCATATCAGGCGTTTAAGAGGACGAAAAAGCCACCGACGGGAGCAGTTCTTGATCTTGATATTCCAGGATACACGGAGGATGCCGGGTGGAAGTATCCGGTGGCATTGCATCGATTCCGGGTTGAAGGGGATAGCCCTGCGGCTCAGGCTGCCCTCCAGCGAGCAATCGTTTCAAACCGCCACGTCTCGACTTTCCTCAGCGGGCGTATGGCACTCCCTGCATACCAGCCCCAGTCCTATAGCAACGGCAGTGTCGAGGAGGCGATCAGCTATGTCCGTGAAGGCCGGGAAGCTTGGGTGCTGACACCAGGAGCGATTAATTGGTTGGCAGGGCAAGTTGCACCAGCGGGGCGCGGGCGCCGTCGCAAGGATGGGATGAAGCCTGCCGAAGCAGCCCGCGATTCTCGGTTCGCTGCGATGGCTGGTTTGTTTCCACGAGCGATAGAGTGGCAACGCGACGATGCTGAAGCAACCAGTATCGCCTTTACCTCGGTTCGTGGGTTTATTGACTGGGCACTTGCATATCTTGATCAGGAGAGCGATCCACGGCGTACAAGCGCATCGGATTTGACACCTGATCTCATCCAAGCATTCCTCGCTGATCCTCCTAGGCACCTTAAGCTCGCCCGCGACAGGGCTGCGATCGGTCGGTGGCTTGCCTGGCTTTATCAGAAGAGGTACATCACGCAGGATTTAAGCCCACTGTTCGCTCATTGAGCGAAGCCATGATGTGGTGTTCTGAACCGTTCTAAATAAAGAAGTAGATCAGATAATCTTCTATACAAGATGAGGATTTACCATGATTGATTTTACTGAAATTCCGTCTGAGGGGGAAGTTTGGGAACTATTTGCACGAGATTTTTTACAAGAATTAGGCTTCTTTATTGAGTCTTCTCCAGATCGAGGATCTGATGGAGGCAAAGACTTAATTATTACGGAAGAGCTTGCAGGTACTCTTGGGAATTATAAATTTCGTTGGCTTGTTAGTTGTAAACATTTTGCAACAAGTAATAAATCTGTCGGTTTATCAGATGAAATTAACATACAAGAACGTTTGGATTCGTTTAATGCTGACGGTTTTTTAGGATTCTATTCAACAATTGTTTCTTCTGGATTAAATACTCGACTTAGATCATTAAGGGAAAATCAAAAAATTAAAGATTATAAAATATTCGATAATAAAGTTATTGAAAACTATCTTTTCCAAAAAGGATTCTCTAATCTAATGATGAGATATTTTCCTGATGCGTATAAAATAAATAGGCCATTACATAGAATATATGATAAATATATAGACATAAAATGCCAGTACTGCTCGAAAGATATACTAGAATCATTATATACAGAATCTTATTCTGCAAATCTAGTATTTGTTATAAGATCAGAAATAACGGAAACGAGATATATTAAAAATGTTGAAAATATATACTGTTGTTGTAAAGGATCATGTGATAACATCTTGTCTAATAGATACGAACGAAGAGAGCACTATACAACCCAGTGGAGAGATATTAGTGATCTAGTAATGCCTATCATATTTATCGATTGGGTATTGATTAATATGCGTACATTAAGAAATGGAGAATTTATTTATACTGATAAATCTTTTGAGGATTTAAAAAATATTATTATTGGTATTGCTCAAAAAGTTTTGAGAGAATCAACTGGACAGGAGAAGGAACGAATGAAGGATTTGTCTAGAATTGATTTTTACTCATTATGATTAATTGAGAATTAGTATCTATCTAATTACTATTACTAAGTTTTACCTCCGAAATACTAGGTTTTATCTAAATAATTTAAAACCATTCGAGGCAAGATTATTGACGGGTTCCTATTCATGATGGTCTGAGGAAGAAATATTTTCGAGAATAGCTAAAGTAAACCTCTAGATGAGGATTAATCCAGCTAGCCCCAAAACGTTGTAGCAACCATGTGTGCTATTAAATAGGTTTGTATGGCGGACATGAATAGCTGGAAGTATCCAATCTGCCCAATCATACCCACCCCAAACGGTGGTTCGTTTTCTGGCATGCGCCAAAAAAGGCGCTGTCGCACTTTTTTTGGTCAGGATCGGGCGTAAAAAAGAGGGATTTCATGCATCAACATTTGGCACCTTTAAACGAGCGTTTTTCTCGCCAATTCCGGCACAAGCAGCGGGTCTTAACGAGCACAAATCGGGTTAAATATGAACGAACATTTGTTCAATACACGTTTTCGGGGCCAGCTGGGTTAATCCCCGAATATGCATTATATGGCTGTTTTTTATTCTATCCTATGTCTTGCAAGACGATAGAAATATTTTTAAGTGAGAAATTTAGGGTTTGCGTGGTCGGCCTCGGCGGACAACCACGCCAGCGGCGGCGCGTTCCGCCTGCTTGGCTTTTCGCTTGGCGGCCTTCTGTTCACGATCAGCCACTAATCGCGCCTCGGCTTGGCATGCCTCGGAACAAAAGCGTGGTGCATTGCCAGGATAGCGGTAGATGGTTACCTGAGATGTGCAAAAGGCACACACAAGGTCATACCGCTTGAGTTCAACGTCACGCGTATAGCCACGAACCTGAACCCGTTTGGTTGGATGGTCATCATCATGGTCGCTCATAAATATGGTCTCCTATCTTGGAGGATACTGGATTATAGTCGATTATCCTAGGCATGATCAAACGATTGATTGCGTAATAAATCAATCGTTTTGCCAGCGAGAGGCGTAAGTCAATTGATTATTCGAATAATCAATCATGGATTTAATCACAATCCATTGTCTTGCAAGACAATGGATTGTGATTAAATTCTCTTAATAATGGGTACTGATTTGTATACATAATGCTCTTGCATCTGGATGTGAAAATCTTGGATTTGTGAAAGAGGGTGAAAGCGCGGGTTTCCGTCTAGAACATACGCACGCTCCTTTAACTTCATTCACCCGAAAAAACTTTCATTACGTCAAGTTGATACAGTATTTCCTATACTATACAGGTATCGGAAATACTGTGTTTGACATAATACACATTTTCTTCATGGTTACTGTTGCTGGTCGTCTGCCGTGATGACTGCTCGTAATGCGGCGAGATTTTCGCGTGTCCCTTGTGTATTCGGATGCTGTGCGCCCAACACCGTTTCAAAAATCGCCAACGCCCGTTCATACAACGCCTGTGCCTCCCCATACCGCCCTTGCCGCTCCAAGACAAACCCCAGATTGTGCACACTCGGGCGTTAAGTCAAGAAACGCGGAATTTTGGCGATAGCATTAAAAAGTATTAACATTCCTCACCAGTGCTGGTATTCCTCTCATCCGTCGCCCTCATCGCCGAGATCACAGGTCGGGTCGATGGGCTCGGGCATGTGCTCGAAGTGGTGTGGATAATCCCCATACCGCCGAAGATGCTGGGTCGGATACGGACTGAGATGAGCAACCAGATCGCGGCGCACGGGATAGCCCTCGGCCCGGAGCTGGCGCAACGCCTGACTGAGATCGATGGTGTTTTGGAGAATCAGGGCGTTCGCGACCACATCGCGGTAATGCAGCCGCTTCTCCTGCTCCGCCGGATCATTGGTGTCAATGATGCCATAATTGCTAAAGAAGACCCATGCCGCAAACCCATTGAAAGCCTCGACCTTGTTGGTCATACTGAGCACCTGCTGGCGGAGTTCCAGGCTGGAGATCGAGCGCAACAAGACGACCGTGCGGATGACGCGGCCGACCTCGCGGAAGGCTTTGTACAGCTTGTTCCGCTTGCTGTCGTGGCGCAGCTTGCGCAGGATGGTCGAGGCGAGAATCGTGCCCTCGTTAATCGAGATGACCACCTGCATGAGATCTTGCCAGTGCGTCTCGATCAGCGTCCAGTCGATTGTCCCGCCAAACAGCGTGTCAATGTGCTGGTAGGTGACATCGTGCTGCGGTCGAAAGAAGATCAACCCTTTCCAGTTGCGGATGCGCGGAATCAGATCGATGCCCAGCAGATAGGTCAGCGCAAACACTGGGGTCGATTGCGCTTGGGTGTCCCCGTGGATCACCAGCGGTTGGATCTCGGAGGTGTTCTTCAGGAGGCCATCGATGATATAAATTGCCTCCCAGGTCCCGCAGGTCATGAAGTGGCTGAACAGCGCAATATACTGATCGGAAATGTGCTGGTACGCAATCCCGCCTTTGGCCCGATAGCGAAATGAATACTCTGCGATCAGGTTATCTTCGGCGAGATCATACTGACTTCCATCGACGCCAGCGACCGTTCCATCACCCCACAGTTTGGGGAGGTCGAGTTGGTTGTAGGTGGTGATGATATCCCGGCGTGCCGCCTCCAACATTGGCTGGGTAATGTGTTGGCGATTGATCGTGGAGAGGGTCTGGGCCGCGATCGCGCCGCCCGTGTGGCGCTCGGTTTCTGCCGGCCCGAGATTGGAGCCATAGCAAAAGGTGGCCAAGAGATAGCGCATGGTCGGGTTGGCCATCTTGGGTTCTGAGCCGGAGAGCGGGCCAAAGTGGCGCGACCAGTCCGTCCAATGCGCGGTGTTCCAGAGCGCCTCCAGCACGCTGCGGCTGGGCATCCGCGCATGGAGCACCTGCTCGAACGCTTCCATCTCCTGCGTCGGGACGGTCTTCGGGAGCTTTTTGAGCACCGGGGTCCCATCGTCGGCAATCACCAGCGAGCTTTGGTCAGGATAGCCCTGATCCACCTCCTCCGCGACGAGCTTAAGCCAGATCCAGAGCTGAAAGACGAATCCCTGCGGCGTGCTGGCTAAGCCCACCTCTCGGCAGAAATCCAGCACTTTTGGTTCACATTGATCCCAAGGGAGGAGTTGCGTGCGGAAGTCGGCATACTGCGCGGACCCGCGAACCGCGAGGTCGCCAGTCTTGAGGCCTTCGGCAAGATAGGTAAAGACACCGATCTCGAAGAGGCGGCGGTCAAAAACCTTGCGTTTTTTGCGTTTGCCGTGTGTTCGTACAATGACGCGCCGCCACAGATCGTTGGCAAAATCGAGGTCGATCGTGGCCGGAATAACGGGCTTTCGGAGCCGTCGGAGCGTGCGAAGCAGGGTAAGTGCGTCCATCAGCCCATCATCCTCCGTGGTTGGCACGATCTCCAGCAGATCGAGGAGCCGAAACAAGACTGTGCGGGATGCCGCATAGAGTGGGGGGAGCAGCGGAAGATAGTTCTGGCCGTTGTAGGCACTGATGACCAGGCAGTCCGCCAGCAAGGTGTCCCCGCCGCCATAGGCGTTGAGGATCTGGCGCACTTCTGGTCCAAGGTGGGCATCGTCAGCCTGCGCCTCCGTCGTTTCCAACACCTCCGTCAACACGGCGAGCAACTGTTCAATGGTTTCCTGCTGCCGTTCACGGAGCTTCTGTAAGGCCGTCTGCCCACGTCCATGCAGGGTCTTAAGGTACTTGCGGAACATCAGAATCAGATCATCGCGGGCTTGAATCTGGACCTGATGGAGGAGGCAGAGCAGCATCAGGCGGCGCCGCGGAGCGCGGATGTCGCGCACTAAGGCGGCATCGAGACCCTTCGTTTCCTCGGCGAAGTGGATAATTTTGCTGTGCGCCACATCTGCCAGCAAGGTGGTGGGGTCGGCGATCGCTTCCAGCCAATGGAGGCGATCCTCCAGCGTGCGAAGGTGATCACGGGTTGGCTTCTGGGGCAGTTCCTTGAGGCGCGTGAACTCCGTCCGCTGCCGGGTGCCCTGCGCCGCCACCAGTTGATCAAGCCGCGCCATGATGGGTTCAGTGAGGCGAGCGCCGACCCGTGCCACAAGCTGCCGATCGACCAATGCACCAACGCGTTCAACGATTTTGTCGAGCGTCGAGAATGCTGGTACTTCGGCATTGGCTTTCATCAGCGATTCGATGGCGACATTAATCAGATCGGCCTCGCGGTTCATGCGCTGGGCGGCCTCGTACACCGCATGAACCGCAATGTGCCGGGTGGCTGCGCCATTGGGGAGCACCTTAAGGGCGGTGCGAATGGCTTTGTGATGGTCATACATCGTTCTGACAGCGCGATAGCCAAACGGCAGGTCAGAGTCAAGGCGCAACGTCGTGCGGATGTGCGCGACAATCGCTGGAGGGATCTGCTCAAGGGGTGGAAAGTGATGGAGGTATTGGAAGACTTTGACCAAGACCACGAAATTGAGGCGGAGCTGCGGGTAGCGGGTGACCTGTTGGGCCATGGTCCACTCCGCTGCGGTGGGCGTAAACCGCTCCTGGAGCAGTCGGGCGGTGATGATGCGCTTAAAGCGCGGGTAGGTTGTTCGCCGCACGGATGTTGGCATTGGTGTGTCCTCCACGGTGCCATGGGTGATGGGTCTGTGGCCGATCTGCCGGATGGCTGCCTGCACCCATCCGCGTCGAGGTATGGTCGTTGCGCCGACCGGTGCGGATGCCACACGAGGCGCGGGGCCACGCTCCGATGATCGCAGCACCGCTCATGGGGTATGCCAACGATCTGCGCTTGTTGGCCCATGACCAACAATCCTGCGGCCAGCCGCAAAGTAAACATAACGCATTGACGACTACCGGTGACCCCAAGCAGACACACCGCTGAGCGCATTCCTCGTATCGCTCCCCATTCGGTCTTTCCATGCATCCAGCGTGTGCTTCCACAATGCACTATCAGTGAGTGGATTTAACGCCATAGCGCCGGTTCATTCATTGCCATAGGCGTTGAGATCGATCTGATCAACGCGTGCCGCAAGTTGTTCTGCGGTCGGTTGGAGATAGATTTGCGTGGTTGTGATGGAACGATGGCCCAGTAGTCGCGCCAACCCAACGAGATCATGGGGGTGTCGGGCGAGGTAGCGAGTGGCAAAGGTATGCCGCAGGCTATGCGGTGTGGTGCTCGCTGGCAGCAGCTTCCGCGCGGATGTATCGCGCACGAGTTGATGGATCATGTGGCTCATCTCCCGCAGACTCAGTGCACGCTGCCGCTCGCTTGTCCAGAGGGGATGGCGGGGATCACCCTCCTGTCGTAGCGGCCATGCTCGCGCAACCGTGTGCAGCGACGGTTCCACCCCAAGGAGCGGTGCCACATAGCAGGCGAGTGCACACCGTGCTGATTCATTGAGCGGGACGGTGCGCACGGTATTCCCCTTGCCTGCGCGAATCAGGGCATGGCCACTGCGCTCGCCGTAGTGGATATCGTGCCAGCACAATGCCGCACATTCACTGATCCGCATGCCGGTTTGAATCAGGACTTGGAGAATGGCGGTATTCCGCATGGGATTCCGGGTGAATTGCGCCTGCCGTAACAGGGCATTGACGTGGGCTGGACTCAGTGCCTTCGGGGCCGATGAAGCCGTGCGCTTCACGAGCTTCAGCCGTTGGGCCGGGTTGGTCGCGAGATAGCCCTGATCAACGAGCCAGATGCACCAGGTACGGATCGCACTGAGGTGCGTATTGACCGTACTCACCGCCTCGGTCTGCTTGAGTGCCTCACGATAGCCCGCGAGGCTGATCGGATGCAGATCGGTCAGCAGCAAAGACCGCCGCTCGGCGGCGGCAAACCACCGACAAAGACGGCGTAGCGCACCACGATAGCGCGTGCGGGTGGCGGCGGTCAGATCAGCCCCAGGATTACTCCACCATCGATCGATCAGCGATTCAATTGGTTCAGATTCCGGTCGTGGCATGAGTCCGCGTCCTTGTATCGCTTCTCGGCCATGTTTTTGGCGGGTTAGCGCCACCCATGGACGACGGGCTGAGGCGGCTGCGCGTGGTGTTTCACCGCGCACCATGGCCGAGAAGGCGTATTCTCTGCCATGTATCATAGACGATCGATCGCCCAGTACGCAATCCCGTATCGGGGTATTTTCGCAGCGTGGATGGACGGTTCGTACCACGATCGATGGTTTGTGAAAGGATCTGCATGAAACGATTCTGGGATGTCGATGAGCTTGCCGCACATTTTACCCTTACGGAGGAGGATTGGACGCTCATCGCCAACAAAACGGATGCAACCCGCCTCGGCTTTGCCATTTTGCTCAAATACCTTCCCGTCGAAGGAGCCTTTCCCAAACACGCGGCTGATGTGCCGCCCATGGTCATTGACCACCTTGCCACGCAAGTCGGCGTGGCTGCTGACAAATTTGCAACCTATGCCTTCAAAGGCCGGACGATTGAGGAGCATCGCAGCCAGATTCGCCTCGCGCTCGGCTATCGCCCATCGACCGAGCAGGATCTCACGGAGCTGAGCGCATGGTTGGTGGCCCAATGCCCGCCGGAAGATCACTACACCACAGCGGCAAAAGCGGCTGCCGTAGCACACTTGCATGCCCGTCATATTGAACCACCAAGCCCGAAACAACTGCGCCGAGCCGTGAAATCCGCAGGTCGGATGGCCGAGGAACGGATGGCTGCGGGGGTTGCTCATCGCTTGACTTCCTCGGTAAAGCAGGCACTTGACGCACTCCTCCAGACCACGAGCCATCCAGCCACCGCCGATGGGGGTGACGATGATCCCGACGACGATGAATTGCCATCAGCGACCCCGCTCGCAGAACGCCGGACCGCATTGTTGACCGAACTGAAATATGATGCCGGTCGTGCCAGTCTCAAAAGTATCCTCCGTGAAATCGATCGGTTGCAGATCATCCGCACCGTGCAGCTCCCACCACTCCCCGTCGATGGACTCCATCACACGATTGTTCAAGCGCTCCGGCAACGCGTCGTGACGGAAGAACTGTTTGAACTCCGTCGCCATTCTGACAATGTGCGGGCCTGCATGTTAACGGCGTTTTGTTGGCTCCGAGGCCAAGAGATAACCGATAACCTGATCGAACAACTCAATCAGATTGTCTATAAAATTGGGGCCAAGGCCGAGAAAAAAGCGGATGACGCATTGGTCAACGCGATCAAACGGGTGCGTGGCAAGACCACGATTCTCCGCAAGGTGGCCCAGCAATCGTTGGAACGACCACACGACGATGTCGAGCAGGTCGTCTATCCAGCGGCGGGCGGCAAACATGTCCTTGAGGCGCTCGTGACCGAACTCACGGCGCTCGATACCTATGACGATCATGTCCAGCAAACCATTCGCAGTTCCTACGCCAATCACTATCGGCGGATGATCCCGCCCATCTTGCGCATGCTAACCTTTCGCTCCAATAACGAGGCCTATCGGCCTGTCCTCCAGGCGATTGACCTCCTCAAGGCCTATGCGGATGTCGCTGGTGACTATCCCTACTTTGCCGATGATGCCGTGATCCCCCTCATCGGGGTTGTCCCCGATGCGTGGATGCCCTTGGTGCAGAATGAACACGGTCGCGTCAACCGCATCGCCTATGAAATCTGTGCGCTCCAGGCGCTTCGCGATCGGCTGCGTTGCAAGGAAATTTGGGTTGAGGGTGCACTCCGCTATCGCAATCCCGACGAGGATCTGCCGAAGGATTTTGACCAACGCCGGGAGGACTACTATCACGCGCTCGACCAGCCCCTTGATGCCGATGCCTTTATCGAGACGCTGCAAGCCGAGATGCGATTGTGGTTGGAAACCCTTGATCGGGGAGTACCCAAAAATGCGGCGGTGCGCATCTCGAAGCAACGCGGGCATTGGATTCATCTGACCCCATTTACGCCGCGTGCGGAACCACCCCAGCTGGCGGCGTTAAAGCGCACCCTTCTGGATCGATGGTCAGTCATCAGCCTCCTCGATATGCTGAAAGAAACCGATCTCCGGGTGGGAGTCACGACCGACTTTCACACGAGTACGGCACGGGAACACCTTGATCGGGCCACCCTCCAACGCCGCCTCTTACTCTGCTGCTATGGCTTGGGAACCAATATTGGCCTCAAACGGGTCTGCGCAGGGTCGCCCGGTGACCAGCATAAAGACCTCGCCTATGTGCGGCGGCGCTTTTTGCTGCGGGATCAGCTGCGGAATGGCATTGCCAAAGTCGTCAATGCGCTCTTTGACGCGCGGTTACCGCAGATTTGGGGTGAGGGAACCACCGCGTGTGCCTCGGACTCCAAACTGTTTGGGGCATGGGATCAAAATCTGATGACCGATTGGCATCCCCGGCATCGCGCCGCTGGGGTCAAAATTTACTGGCACGTGGATAAAAAAGCCGCCTGCATTTACTCGCAGCTCAAACACCCCTTTGCCTCCGAGGTTGCCGCGATGATGGAAGGTCTGCTCCATCACAATACCACCATGACGGTCGAACGCAACTATGTCGATACCCACGGCCAAAGCGAGATCGCCTTTGGCTTTTGTCATGTTTTAGGCTTCAAATTAATGCCACGATTCAAGGCCATCCATCGGCAAAAACTCTATCGTCCTGAGCGCGGCAATCGGACGGCCTACCCCAATCTCCAGCCGGTCTTGCAACGACCGATTAATTGGGAGCGTATTCGGCGTGAATACGACCAAATCATCAAATATGCGACGGCCCTCCGCCTGCGAACTGCCGAAACCGATGCGATTCTGCGCCGATTTAGCCGACGCAATTTTCAGCATCCAACCTTCAAGGCACTGCTTGAATTGGGGCGGGCCATTAAGACCATCTTTCTGTGCCAATACCTGCATTCGGAGGATATGCGTCGGGAGATTCACGAGGGCTTACAGGTGGTGGAAAACTGGAATGGCACGAACGACTTCATCTTCTACGGCAAGGGGCGTGCGTTTAATACCAACCAGCGAGCCGATATGGAGGTGTCCATGTTGTGCCTGCATTTGCTCCAAGTCTCCATGGTGTACATCAATACCTTGCTCATTCAGGAGGTATTGCGGGAGCCAGCGTGGGCGAATCGATTAACGCCCGATGATCTGCGGGCACTTACGCCGCTGATCTACAGTCATGTTAATCCCTTTGGCGTTTTTCTGCTCGACCTCTCGCAGCGATTGCCGCTCAAACCGATGCGATTGGCAGCCTGATACCGTATTTCGTGCGCGGACATGAACAATACATGTCCGCGTATGATTATGTTTACTCTGCGGCTGGCCGCAGGAATGTTGGTCATGGGCCTTGTTCTTGCCACCTTTTGCTGGGCCGAGAAGATGACGTGACAGTGCAACGGCTCTTTGACTATTCCAACGATTATGCGAATCGTTGGAATAGTCAAAGAGCCGTTTTTCAATCCTGTTGAGTTTCATAGATCGCTCCTTGCGCATTCCCTGACACTCAATCATGCGGGGGAGATGGAGGACGATCTGCTCTCCTGGTAGATGCCCTAGTCCGCTGATCCTCCTGCCACAGCGCGACGAAGAGGCCAAAAGCACCGAATGCTACGGCTATATCAGCACTATTAAATACCTGGAAGATTGGGATGATCGGCAGGTGGAGAAAATCGACGACATAGCCATGCTGAATCCGATCAAGCACATTGCCGATCCCGCCGGCCACAAGCGTGGCGGTGCTGAGTTGGGCCAGCCGACCCGCACTCTGGAACCACTGCCGTGTGCACCAGAGCATCCCTCCAATGATGAGGCTAGCGAGGACACCGATCAGGGTCGAGGAGCCATGGAAGAGGCCAAAGGCCATGCCGCTATTGCGTACGAACACCAGACGCAGGATGCAAGGGATGGGGTCTTGCGGTGATGTATCGATCAGGGTGCGCAGCACCCAGCCTTTCAATCCTTGATCAACCAGCACGATGCTGAAGCCGATCAGGAGCGGCAGCACGGCCGTCGCGCGGGCGGAACGGACCATAGCGTATCTCTCCTTAGTACGTTATACTGGGCGACGGAGCCGGAGAAGAATCCGCCCAGCCCGCTGCATAGCGGTGCGATAGGTCGAGCCAAACGTCTCCGTCATGACAGCTTCCTCGTGGGAACGTGGACGGATACAGTACGAGCATACCCGCACGTTGGGCCAAGCCGGCAAGCCAATGCTGGAGCAGGAAGACGGCACCGATGGATGCCGCCTATGGGGAGAGGCGCCGTGCGTCACCAGAGCATTCCCTTGGTGGACGTGCAGCGTTCGCAACCAGTTCGGCCTCCGTCGGCATGTAACCGCCACCATGCACAGCGCGGTGCCAAGCCTCTCCGCCTATGATGACAGGTGATACGGCGCACGGTCAACGATCGAAGTGATGGCGTGCACCAGGGGAATGACTAGGATGCCCACGAATCCGAGGCCCAGGGCCACGTATTCTCGCCAGGTGACAGCGCTGCGCGTGACCACCCGCTGCCGGGCCGTCCAGCGATATCACAGGCGCATCCCAAAGGCCAGCGCCACACCCTGCTAGGGAGGTCTCGACCATGGCATCCTCCGAGAACGCAGCCCACTGCCGCCGTCAGCGCGGTCATGGCTGCCGTGACAAGCGGACAATTCGCCATGCACCTCGGGCAACCACCATAAAGATGATGGCACCGACGACGAGATCGGGAATCTGCGAAGTGGTGAGCCAGACCAGCACACCGGCCGTGATGACCCCGAGGTTAACGACGACATCATTGGCGGTAAAGATGCGGCTGGCTTGCATATGCGCTTCCTGGTCTTGGTTGCGCTGGATCACGATGAGCGAGATCACGTTGCCGATCAGCGCCACCACCGAGATACCAATCATCATGCCAAAGGCAGGTTCTTCCGTCGGCACCAGCACCCGCCGGAGCACCTCCGCGATCCCGAAGAAGGCCAAGCCAAACTGGACGTAGCCACTCATGCGCGCGATCTGGCGCTTGGTCGTGACTGCGCGGCCGACCGCATACAGGCTTAACCCATAGACCAAAGCATCCGCGAGCATGTCCAGTGAGTCCGCAATGAGACCCAGCGAGTGGGCGATCAGACCCATCACCACTTCAAGCCCAAACAAGCTGGCGTTGATTAGGAGCACAGTCGTCAGTAGCCGGCGCTGCTCGGTGGTATCTTCGGCCACCGGAACCGTGGTCGTGGCCTGCTGATCCACCAGCTGAGTGTCCAGCTGGAGCGCGTCAAGGCTCTGGGTAATCGCGGTTGGTGCGCCGGTATGGGTCACAACTAGCGTGCGTTCCGCCAGATTAAAGGCGAGGTGCTGGATTTCCGCGTGTGGCTCCAGCTGTATCCGAATCATCTGTTCTTCGGCGGCACAATCCATGTGGGCAACCCGAAAGGTCGTGGTAAACATTGGGATCTCCCTCTACGCATCAGCAGGAGCAGCGTCATCCGGTGTCGCATAGGCGATACAGGCATACACGCCCCGCGCCACCTCGGCGAGCACTTGGTCAGCAACCTGAAGCATGGTCACAATCCGATCATCGCTCAGGCGATAGCGCACAAAGCGCCCATCTTGGTCTTTGGCTACCAAGCCACATTCCCACAAACAGGCAAGGTGATTCGAGGCATTGGACTGGCGCAGGCCCGTCACCGCACACAAGCTCGTGACAGTCTGGGGTCCAGCACACAGCGCCTCCAAGAGGGCAAGACGTGAGGGATCAGCCAGGCCACGAAAGAGCTTGGCTTTGAGGGTGATCAGGGTTGGGGTGGCGGTTAACACCGAAACCTCCTGCATAGCTAGGGCTGTACATCAATGCGGAAGGGCACCGTATGATCAACCCGATCGATCTCAACGTGCACAATCACCTGCCAAGGTCCGTCCATGGTATACGCGCCCTCGGCGATATAGCGACCGTTGCCTTGGGGCGTTGCCCAAGGCTTCTGCTGGCCCATCGCCATGCCGGGCATCACCAGATCAAGATAGACCTCGGCATCCTCAACGGGCGCGCCCGTGGCATCGGTGACGATGATGTGCCAGGATTGCGCACTGGCAACGACGGGTTGGGTCGTTGCCGTCAAGGTTACCGTAAGACCATCAACCGTTTGGGTCAGCCCTGATGCAGGATGAGTCACTACGGAACATCCAGTAAGGAGTCCGAACATCATCCATAGCACAAACATGCCGCGCCAAACGTAAGCGTAACACATTATCATATTAACATATGATAATGTGTTACTACTTGTTTGTCAAATGGCCGTGGGAGTACGCGGAGGAGATGCGCGATCGAGACCACTTCGGAGATAGCGTATTCCTGTGATAAGGCCCATTGAACGAAGCGCTCTCGCGCAGAGAGTCTGTCGCCCATTGGTCTCATGATCGTTCCACTCTTGGCACGATTCCTCCTACTCGTTGGTCATTGATCAACGAATAGGAGGCCACCCATGACCACACTC
>Ga0209460_1000571_pt1 | contig 32047 bp, 43 predicted proteins | sample EBPBio132013_DNA_FD_185868 | JGI IMG/M metagenome (GOLD analysis project Ga0209460, IMG submission 185868) | Wastewater treatment Type I Accumulibacter community from EBPR Bioreactor in Madison, WI, USA - Reactor 2_5/13/2013_ DNA (SPAdes)... | ecosystem: Engineered > Bioreactor > EBPR >... | reverse complement strand
CCTCTCCCTCAGGGCGAGGGACTTTAAAGACTTTTATGGTTCATTTTGCGATGAAATCGACACAAAATGAATTTCCACCGTTTAGTGTGGTGCTACCGAACCAAACTCAGTTGACAAATAATGTACATTTGTTCTAAAATAAAATTGATTGTGGTTACAGCGTAAGTGATGAACTGCCTTTCGGAGACATCATCGGTTCACATTGTAGGGACGCGATACAGCGCGTCCGTGCCACCCAACCACACTCGCCACCTACTTTGCAACCACCATCATAAAAGGACAATAATCACACGGTCAGCAACGCAATAACCTGCAACTTAAAACTTGAAATTACTCTCGGCGGCATCCTCCCTCACAACCGCCGAACTGCATGTGGCGGCGGTTACACGGGAGCAATCCGCCGCACCAGCGCCATTTCAGCGCCGTGCTCCCGCACTTCCGCCGACATAAAATGTCAGTTCAGCGGCTACACGGGAGCCTCCCGCCTGCCATTTCGGCGGATTAAAGTGCAAAATATGCAAATTATGCAGAAGTTTGCGAATGTTGTGTAATTTCCGCCTAGTCGATGGCGCTCCTTACAACCCCTCCGCCTTCGCCTTGTCCCACAGCGCGTCCATCTCCGCGAGGTTGGACTGCGCCGGCGTTTTACCCTGTGCCGCCAGCCCTTCCTCCACAAACCGGAAGCGCCGGTAGAACTTGGCGTTGGTTTCCCGCAGCGCAATTTCAGGATCGATCTTCAACCACCGCGCCCAGTTCGCCACCACAAACAGCAGGTCGCCGATTTCTTCCGCGCGGTTCTTGTCATCGGTCGCGGTCAGCACCTCGTCCAGTTCCTCGCGCACTTTGTCGATCACCGGCTCAATCGAGTCCCAATCAAAGTGGGCTTTCGCTGCCTTTTCTTGGTAGCGGAGGGCTTGCATCAGCGCCGGTATCCCCTTGGGAATGCCGTCCAAAACTGACTCGCGTTTGATGCCCTCGGCTGCGTGTTCCTGCTTCTTCAGCGCGTCCCAGTTGGAAAGCACTTCGCCCGCGTTCTTGGCCTCCACGTCGCCCCACACATGCGGGTGGCGGTGGATCAGCTTCCGGTTGATATGGCTGATGACATCACTCATCTTAAACTCGCCGTCATCAATCGCCACCTGCGTATGCAAGACAATCTGTAACAGCAGGTCGCCCATCTCCTTATACAGCTCTACAGGGTCTTCAGCATCCAGCGCCTCAAGCACCTCATGCGTTTCTTCCAGTAAATAGCGCCTCAGCGAAAGGTGCGTCTGCTCCCGATCCCACGGGCAGCCTTCCGGCGCGCGCAGGTGAGCGATAATCTCCTGAAACTGCTCGAAGCTCGACATATTGCCCAACGCGGGCAGGTACAACGAGGTCATATGTTTGATATGCTCGCTGCGGTCGATCTCATACAGTGGTAGATGCTCCACAATCGGGTTATCCGTCCCCGCCGCGTGGATCAACGCCACCTCGAACTCGTCAGGATACTGGTTCATCAACGTCAGTTTGACGTTTCCCGCCACCTCGCGGCTGTAAACCTGCCCCAGCAGCGCCGGAACATCGGGGTTAATCGGCGGGTGGTGCATCATGCCAACGGTAATCCCATCGAGAACTTGCAACCCGTTCATGCCATCCACGCCTAACGCCGCCAGCGTCGGCTCAACAAAGCTGATGCCATTCACGATCTGCACCGTGATACCTTCATCCTTCGTGGCCTTCAACAGCGCCAGCACCGTGCTTTCGCCCACCAGCGGGTCACCCGGTACGGCATAAACCACGTCACCCGCGCGGGCGGCGGTCATCACGCGCTCGACAATCGCCTTATACACATCCTCAAACGCGGGAATGCTCTCGTACAGGTCATCGCAGTATTGGTAGGTGATGCCCTCGCCCTGTGGCAGGCACGGTACACAGTTGTGCTGTGACGTGCGAACGATTACCGTCGTGGCCTGTTTGAGCGTCCGCCACGCGCGGCGGGAAAGGTCGTCCACCTCGCCGGGGCCAAGCCCAAGAATAGTCAATGTCATGATATTTTCCTCATGGAGTAGGTATTATTTTTATGAGTGTCGAGAACCAAGACTGAGCAACTGACTGCGCTATAAAAGTTACTACGCTCGCTATAACAGTCAAAATGATCCAATATAGTGTATGCATCCGCAATTCAAGAGGTACTCTATCAAGCATACTCTTATCACGAAAAGCTAAGTCAAATGCACTAAGACGCTCTTTAAAAAAGTCACTGATCACAAAAATGCCTGCGACAAAAACTGGTATAGAAAACCAGACAACAACACCTGATGTGTCTTTCGAAACAAGAGCGAATGCTACTATTGCGATAAATAGAGCGAATACACTCATAATCATCTCAACTGCTAATTGGTCAACATGCCCGCGCTGCACACGGGTTTCGGCAGCACTTTCGGGAAGCTTTATGTATCGCCAAAAGACACGATGATATGCCCAATAAGAAAACACCATCGCGAATACCAACCACCACAATCTGAAAATCGCCGCTGCGCCTATTGGCACAATTATTGATACCAGCAGTATTGCAAAGACTAATCGAGTGACAGTGTAATTAATCATCTGTGCTTTTCGCGCCAATTTTAATGTGACTGCTACCCCTATGATAGCAATAATGATGGTCAGACCTCCTAGCACTTGATAGAGGTCGGTTCGCTCATTGGTCAACCAGAAAACAATGCCGATTATTGCCAATACTACAAAGCCAGCCGTTACCGTTAATGCCATTTGCCACGCTTTAATAGGTGGTAGCAGATAAACCCACACCCGTTGCAGCAAAGAAGCGTGAATTAACGCAAAGGGCGGCAACACTAATATAAGTAGGACGATGTTGAAAATAGCTAATGGTTTTGTGATCGTCAGCAACAGCGGGTTAAGTACATCAATACCAATGGCGCTCAGTTTCCAATTCACCAACACTTTGTTCTCATCTAGCTGACCGACTAACACACCCTCTGTCCCCATCGCAATATAAACTACATCACCCTGTAGGCTATTACTAACAATAGAAGAAGGCAGCCGAAATTCTTCGTCCTTACCCACCCTACTCTCATCATAAAAAACGCTTCTAAATACGGGTCGAGGAAATGACCAGATTGAGCGACTATCCATATACAATGTTTCGCCACGCACCTCCATTGCATAGGTACTAGTATCCGACCTAGAAAAAGTATGTGCGGACTGCGTCCATGTTGCACCGTAGTCGTCACTTACATATTGACGCTCAACTATGTCGCCAGCAATTCTCGTAGCAATATTCACTACGTTTACGTAAACTCGTCCTTGTACTTCGGTATCAGCTTCAATACGGTTGATCATTGGGGGTGGCGGACCCATTTTTCCGTAACAGGCCATCGTAGCGACTGCCATCATTATCAACGGAAGAAGCCACATATAACGTGCAGACGTTGATCGCTCGTTCATCAAATCACCGACATACTTTATATTCAGTGCTTACAGGCTATCAAAGGTGAACTTGCAATTAAACAACAAAGGCAAGACCAACTGGCCTTGCCTGAATTTTCACTCTATTACGTACCTGAATGCGCCTGATTGGACTCAGTACTCGGCACTCAGAACTCGGTACTGCTTTAGCGCTTGGTGTAGGTCGGAGCCTTACGCGCACGCTTGAGACCGGGTTTCTTACGTTCCTTAACGCGGGCATCTCTTGTCATGTAACCAGCATCGCGCAGTTGGCCCTTGCTGTTTTCGTCGACCTTGACCAGCGCACGGGCAATCCCGAGAAGGATCGCGTCACGCTGACCGGAGATACCGCCACCGTTCACATGAACGCTGACATCATAAGCCTTCGCCTGACCGAGAATGGTCAGCGGCTCCAGCAGGATATCCACATCGCCGGGGCGGGGAAGATAGTCACTGCCGTCTTTGTCGTTAATAATGACGCTGCCGGTGCCACCTGCGGTAATCCGCACGCGGGCGGTTGCGGCTTTGCGTCGGCCAACACCTTCGTAATATTGAGCAGCCATACTTTTCCTCTTTACACTTCCAGAACTTTGGGCTTCTGACCGATGTGCGGGTGTTCACTGCCAGCGTAAACCTTCAGCTTCTTGAGCATGTTACGCCCCAGCGCACCATCGGGCAGCATACCCTTCACCGCAGCAACAATTGGACGATCCGGGAACTTATTCAGTTGGTCACGGAGGTTGATTTCCGAAAGGCCACCCGGATAACCCGAGTATTGATAATACATCTTTTCATCGAGCTTATTACCGGTAACTGCGATCAGTTCAGCATTGATGACGATCACATAATCGCCAACATCCTGATTCGGGACAAAAACCGGCTTGTGCTTGCCACGCAAAATCGGTGCAATCCGCGAGGCGAGGCGACCCAAGTTTTGACCCTTTGCGTCAACAATCCACCAATCGCGTTCGAGTTCCAGTGGCTTGGTGACGTATGTCTTATAGAGTGCCATTTCCAAATTCCTCTCAGCGAACGTCTCTCGCCCGCATCCTTACACTTATCAACCGGCCTCGCCTGTTTACGGCAGCCAGTGGGAATACCTTAGTTTATTCGTTATACCGCACGACTTCCAGAGTCAATCCCTGCGGTGGGGCGATTGCCAGCGACTCAACCAGTTTGGCGCGTTCGAGCAGTTCACCCAGTCGTTCGACCGTCATGCGTTCCTGCCCGACCTGCACCAGCATGGCGACCATTCGCCGGACCATATGCTGGAGGAACCCGTTCGCTTCCACCGTGTACGTCCAGAGTGTTCCGAACTCGTCCTGTCGTACGGCCCATTCGGAGCGGTACACCGTGCGTACCGTAACATCCCCCTGTGTGGGCTTGCCCAATGCTGCGAAATCCTTCTCGCCGATGTACAAAGCGGCTGCCTCTTCCATCAACGTGCCGTTCAGCGGCCTCTGCAACTGCCACGCCCGGTTGAGCAGCAGCGGTTGGCGCTGGCTTGCTATCAGGACGCGGTAGCGGTACAAGCGGCTGAAGGCATCGTAGCGCGGGTGAAAATCGGGCTGCTGACGGATGTCTTGCAGCGCGATGTCCAATGGCAGGTTGACGTTGATGGCCTTCAGCAGCGCTTCGTCTGCGTGGGGCCAATCCAGTTCGAAACCGATCACCTGCCCGGTTGCATGTACCCCTGTATCCGTGCGCCCCGCACCATAAATGGTGATGGACTTGCCACTGATCGTCGCGATAGCCTGCTCAACCGCGCCTTGAATGGTTGCTTTACCTTCTGACTGGCGCTGAAACCCTTGATAGGCTGTGCCGTCGTAGGCCAGCGTCGCCCGGTAACGCATCACCCGATCAAAACTTAGGCTGTGGCTTCTTCGCGCTCGGTCAGTTCCAGCAGCACCATATCAGCGCTGTCACCGTGACGGGGAGCCACGCGCAGGATGCGTGTGTATCCACCGGGGCGGTTCTCGAAACGCGGCGCAATTTCTGCGAACAGCTTATGCACGAGTTCGCGGTCGTTGTTCAGGCGGCTGGCAGCCAACCGTTGGGCATGAACCACGCCTGCCGCGTCGCCCGACGTGCTGCGCTTGGCAAGCGTAATCAACTTCTCGACGTGCGCGCGCACGAAGTCAGCCTTAGCACGGGTCGTGTGAATGCGGCCGTTTTCCAGCAGCGCACGGGTCAGCGACAGCTTCAAGCCTTTACGCTCGCTGCCGTTACGACCCAGTTTCTTTCCATATACGCGATGACGCATGATGACTTCCTCAGTCCGTTACTCAGACGTGTTGTATTCAGCCATGTCGGGCTGATCGTTCAGATAACCTTTGTCTTTCAGCTTCTCGACCAGTTCATCCAGCGACTTCTCGCCGAAGTTACGGATCGCCAACATGGCATCCGGCCCACGCGCCAACATATCGAGCACGTCACCGACCGTGGTGATGCCAGTACGCTTCAGCGAATTGAAGACGCGGACGCTCAGGTCAAGTTCTTCAATCGGCTTTTCATACAGCTCGGCCTTACGACCGTGTGTTTCCTCAGCGGGTTCACTGCTGTCCCCGACGAACCCTTCGTCAGGTTGGATACCGCTGATAACAACCAAATGCTTTTGGAGGATTTGCGCGGCCTGGCTCAGTGCGTCCTCAGGGCGAATGGTGCCATCCGTCCAGATTTCCAGTACCAGCCGGTCGTAGTTGGTACGTTGACCGACGCGCGCACGTTCCACATCAAAGTTCACGCGGCGAACCGGGCTGAAGATCGCATCGACGGGCAGTTCACCAATCGGCAAACGACCACGATCTTCCGCAGGGCTGTAGCCACGACCTGACTGAACCTCAAATTCAAGTTCGAGGTGTGCGTCAGGCGCATCGACGGTAAACAGGTACAAATCGCTGTTGACGATTTCCACCTCGGCGGGGCAAATAATGTCCGCAGCCGTTACCGTACCTTCGCCACGATGCTCCAACCGCAAACGAGCGGGGGCATCGGTATCAAACATCTTCAAACGCAGCTGCTTGACTTGCAAGATCAACTGAGTCATGTCTTCACGAACACCCGGAATCGCCGAGAATTCATGATGCACATCCGAAACGCGGACGCTGGTGATCGCCGCACCGGGCAGCGAAGACAGCAGCACACGCCGGAGCGCTGTACCAAGTGTCAAACCATAACCGCTTTCAAGGGGGCTGATAATAAACCGCCCGTAATTACGGGATGTCGCATCACCCTCAACCTTGTGCGGTAAAACCATATTATTCGTGATCAATCGTTAAACCTCCTCGCCAACCGCCGGTAAACTCTGAAACCCTGAAAACAACCTGTATTTTCGAGAGCGAGCCAACCTCGTTAGACGCGGCGACGCTTCGGCGGACGGACACCGTTGTGTGCCACCGGGGTCACATCGGAAATCGAGCGCACCTTCAGCCCGCTGGACTGAATAGCGCGGATTGCGGCTTCACGGCCGGGGCCGGGGCCTTTGATGAAAATATCGACTTCCTGCATACCCTGTCCCTGAGCGTTCTCAGAGGCAACCTGTGCAGCCATACGTGCGGCATAAGGGGTGCTCTTGCGGCTGCCCTTAAAACCGGACGTACCAGCACTCGCCCACGCAATCACGTTCCCCAACTGATCGGTCATCGACACAATCGTGTTGTTGAACGTCGCATGAACATGCGCCTGCCCGTATGGAATATTCTTGACGGCCTTCTTGCTGCTGCGGCGGCCTGCCGTCTTCTTCACTGGTGTACGTGCCATAGCTTCCCCTTACTCACTGGTCTATTGCGGGAAAACGCGCCCTGCCATTACTGGATTCAGGGCGCTGGTTCCGAGTTCATTTTGATTACTGTATAAAGGCGACCAGCACTGGATCGCCTTTATAAAAAATACTGAGTTGTCGAAGCAACCCACCACGGATTACTTCTTGGTTGCACCACGACGGCGACCACGACCCGGAACCGTCTTGCGCGGACCTTTTACGGTGCGCGAATTGGTACGGGTGCGTTGACCACGCGCCGGCAAATGACGACGATGGCGCAGCCCACGATAGCAACCAATATCCTGCAAGCGCTTGATGTTGCCCAACACCTGACGGCGCAGATCACCTTCGGTTGTGAGCTTGGCAACTTCTTCACGCAGCTTCTGCATGTCGTCTTCGGTCAAGTTACGGACGCGAGCATCCGGGCTAATGCCGACCGCCGCCAAAATCTTACGGCTGGTTGGACGGCCAATACCGAAAATATACGTCAGACTAACTTCTACTCGTTTGTCGCGGGGTAAATCGACCCCAGAAATACGCGCCATGTGTCTATTCCTCTATGATTGGTTGGTCGCCACTAACCCTGGCGCTGCTTGTGCTTTGGATTTTCGCAGATGACCATCACGTGCCCGTGACGCTTAATCACACGGCACTTTGGGCAACGCGGCTTCACAGATGCTGTTACACGCATAATTAACTACCCTCAAGATTTGCATAAGGCTTAAGATTTTACTTGGATTTCTTCTTAATGTCTACGGTCAGTTTCACCCAATCCTTTTACCACAAAGGCTCAAAGAAATAAAGGAAGTCAATAAACGATTCGCTTGATCCCGCCATTTTTAAGGACTTGAACCTTAAAATTAATCAACAATCCTAGGTGAAGATCAGTCGCTTTGAGATAAGAAATGACCTGTGACGTATGAATACCGATCAGATCATCAACCGCTTTTAATTCCACAACTAAACAGTTTGCAACGAGTATGTCGACACGCCCTTCGCCAACAGGTTTGCCCTTATATTGGACGGTAATCGGATGCTGACGCGAAAAAGGAATGCTTCTGAGTTCTAACTCATAACAAAGGGCTTCTTCATACAGCGCCTCGTTATAACCTGCCCCTAGCTCTCGATGAACCTCGATTGCTGAACCGATAACCGCATAAGCTATGCGTTCCGTCTCGCTCGCTGACACACTATTGCATTCCTTAAATTTCTTTGTGCCTTTGTGGTAAACGTATTTCGTATTACGGCAGGGTTAGGATGATGGGCTTGCCATCCGTGATCGCAATCGTGTGTTCAAAGTGGGCGCAGAGCGAACCGTCCTTCGTCACCACCGTCCACTGGTCATCGAGTTCCATAAGGTCAGCGCGTCCGGCAATCACCATTGGCTCAATCGCGTAGGTCATGCCCACTTGCAGCGGGTGATTTTTGCGCCCGCGCCGTTCCGCAATCCGTGACCACCAATTCGGCATTTCCGGTTCTTCGTGCATACTGCGCCCGACACCGTGTCCGGTATATTCACGCGCCACGCTGTAGCCCTGACTTTCGACGTAACGCTGAATCATCAGCGCCACATCTTTGATCGAGTTCGGCATGACTGACGCTTCGATACCGATTCGCAGCGATTCCTCAGTGACCTTGATAAGCCGCTGGATGGCGGGTGAAACCTCACCCACCGCGTAGGTGTAGGCCGAGTCGCCGATAAACTCCTGATAGATGCAGCCGGTATCCAAGCTCACGATGTCACCCTCTTGGATGATGCGGTCGTTGCTCGGGATACCATGCACCAGTTCGTTGTTGATGCTGGCGTTGATCGTCGCCGGATAACTTGGCGCGTTCGGCTTGGGATAATTCAGGAACGCCGGAACTGCACCGTAGTCACGAATCACCGTTTCGGCGATTTTATCCAACTCACCCGTGCTGATGCCGGGACGCAGCGCTTCTTTCATCGCCGCATGAGCGCGCGCGACAATGCGCCCCGCCTCGCGCATAATGGCGATTTCATCAGGGGTTTTCAGATAGAGAGCCATATCACGTACGTACTTTCTCTGTCGGGGAGTCCTAGATGCAGCGTCCCCGCCGCTTCCTTAGTTGGCCGCGTCCAAAATCTTGCTGATCGCGGCACTCACCGCAGCAATGGACTGGTCGGCATCAATCGTGTGTACCAATCCCTTTGCCGAGAAATGGTCGATCAACGGCTGGGTGGTTTTCACAAACGTATCAATACGCTTGATGATCGCATCCGCACTGGCATCATCCGGTCGGCGTACCAGCTTTTCGCCCGTTGACTTCACGGTCGCTTCCAAACGCGGCGGGAAAGCCTTCTCAGGATGCTCAACCCATTTCACGTCAATCTTTTCCGCGTCCGTATAAACGTTGTAGCTCTCACCACTCGGCGAGGTCAAACGACCGAACGCGCGGCGGAAACCACCGTACAGGTCAATCTTCATTAAGATGACCGCGCCAATTTTCTCGCCCTTCTTTTCCAAGTAGTCTTGCAGCCATTGAGCTTGGTACGGGGTACGGGGGAAACCATCGAAAATCGCGCCGTTGGCTGCGTCCGGCTGCTGGAGGCGATCTTCAACCACTTTGTTCGTGGTGTCGTCGTCGATCAGCTTACCTTCCGCCATCAACTCTTGAATCTGCTTTGCCAAGTCATCCGTGCGGGTTTTCATTGCGCGGAACAAATCACCTGTCGAAATCTGGGGGATACCACCGTAGTTGTGCGTGATATAACCCGCCTGTGTCCCCTTACCTGATCCCTGCACACCCATCAAAATAATGTAAAGCCCCATGTCCGTTCCTTAAAAGAATTTTGGTGAGAGAGCGAAAGGACGAGGGTTACGCCTCGTCCTTATGTGTAACTGCTATGGAAATCGCGAAGCCATGACGCTAGTTCATGAAGCCTTCGTAGTTACGCATCACCAACTGCGCTTCGATCTGGCGCATGGTATCCAGCACCACACCGACGACGATGATGAGGCCGGAACCGGTGATGACCAGCGCCGCGTTATTACCCGATGCACCTGCAATCGCTTCGGTCGGGAAAATGATGCGGTTGATGAGGTCAACGAAACCCGGAACAATCGCGATGATACCGAGGAACAAGGCACCGACGAAGGTGATACGCCGCGTCACGCGCTGGATGTATTCCTGCGTGCGCTTGCCGGGGCGAATACCGGGGATGAACCCGCCGTTGCGTTGAAGTTGGTCAGAAAGATTCTGCTGCGCCACCATAATATCGGTGTAGACGAAGGTGAAGCCCACAACCAAGATGAAGAACGTCAACCAGTAGCCCAGCCCTTGGTGATTACCGAAGGTACGGGTAATGTCTTGGCGCACCGGCCCATCAGGGAACAGGTTCACCAGAATGGCCGGCAGTGTAATGATCGACTGCGCGAAGATCAGCGGGATCATACCGACCGCGTTGACCTTCAACGGAATGTGGGTCGAGCCGCCGCCGTACTGCTTACGACCACGCACACGCTTGCCGTACTGCACCGGTATACGGCGCACACCTTCGGCAATCACGATAATGACCGCGAGGCTGATGAGTACGATCACCACGAACAGAATCAGATTGAACAACGGCTGCGTACTGCTGTTCATCAGGGTCGCTAATTGACCGGGGGCTTGCGCCACGATGCCGGAGAAAATGATGATCGACAAACCGTTACCAATGCCCTGCTCGGTAATCAGCTCGCCCAACCAAATGGCGAACATCGTACCAGCGGTCATCGTCGCGACGACGGCTAAACCTAGCAAGTTAAAGCCGAAGCCGGGGATGATCGGTGCGCCGCCAAGCGTACCGAAAATATTAATTTGTCCAATTGCTTGGAGAACTGCCATCGGGATCGCGAGGAAGTAGGTGTAACGCTGAATCTTTTCCTGTCCACCCGGTTCACGCTGCATGGCTTCCAAACGCGGAACCAGCGGCACGAGCAGTTGGAGGATAATTTGCGCCGTGATGTACGGGTAAACACCCATTGCCAGAATGCTAAAGTGGCGCACCGCACCACCGGAGAGCAAGTTTAGGGTACCGATCAAACCACCTGACTGGCTGCTCAACAGGGCTTCCAGCGCCGCCGGATCAACACCAACTACAGGCACATGCGCACCAAACTGGTAAATAACCAGAATGAGACCTGTAATCAGCAGCTTCATCCGTAAGTCCGGCAACCGCCAAGCGTTGCGGAATGCGTCAAACATAACTGTAAATCTCCTCTAAACAAAAATGATGAGCATCAGGCATGTAGAGCAGCGTGGTGTTAGCCCACGCTGCAAGTTATACCCAACGTCATCATGATTTGCGACTTCTTTAGCTCTCGCCGTAAATCTTGGCGAGTTCTTCCTTCTTGTGCTTACGGAAGGTGGCACGAATGCCCTTAATCCGCAGCGGAATAATTTCGACACTGCCGCCAGCCGCTTCGATCTTCGCACGCGCACCGGAGGTTACGCGGTGCGCCTTGACCGTGAACTTCTTGCTGATGCTTTCGCCGTTACCGAGGATCACCACCGGCACGAACGCATCACGGATCAAACCATGTTCCGCCATAATCGCCGGTGTCACTTCGCCCGCCGCGATGACCGCAGCCAAACGATCCAACCGGACTTCTTGATGTTCAATGCGGAAAATGTTGTTAAAGCCGCGCTTGAAGGGCAAACGACGGACGAGCGGCAGGGTACCGCCTTCGAACGCCGCGCTCTTGGGCTTACCGCCGCGCGAACCTTGACCCTTGATACCGCGACCGCCGTAGCGACCTTGACCGGCTGCGTTACCGCGACCGAGACGCTTGCGCTTCTTCTTCGCGCCTTCATTCGGGCGCAAATCGTGTAACTTCATGACTCAACTTCCTCCACAAGTACGAGGTGGCGTACTTTGTAGATCATGCCGCGGATTTGCGGCGTGTCATTGTGTACCACCGTCTTGTTCAGCTTACGCAAGCCCAGCGCCACCACGGTCGCCTTCTGGGTCTTATCGTAGCCAATGCTGCTCCGAACGAGCGTTACTGATAATTTAGCCACTCTTCCGACTCCGTTCCCAGAATGGCAGCACGTCTGCCACTTCCTTACCACGGATGCCCGCCATCTCTTGCGGGGTGCGGAGCTGTTGCAGCGCGGCCAGTGTCGCCATCGTCACGTTGAGGACGTTGTTGCTACCCTGACTCTTGCTCAACACATCACGCACGCCGACGGCTTCCAGCACGGCACGGACACCACCCCCCGCGACAACACCCGTACCGGGTGAAGCCGGACGCAGCAGTACGCGAGCGCCACCGTATTCCGCCACAACCGGGTGCGGAATAGTCGTACCCGAAAGGGAGACGTTCAGCATCTGGCGGCGAGCCACTTCTGAACCCTTGCGGATGCTATCCGGCACAGCGCGGGACTTGCCGATACCGATGCCGATACGCCCCTTGTTGTCACCTACGACCACAACGGTACGGAAGGCAAAGCGGCGACCGCCCTTGATAACCTTAGCGACGCGCTTAATATCAACCACACGTTCGTCAAGTTCTTCGCGGTCTTCTTCGCGTTCGCGGCGCGGCTCACGTTCACGACGCGGCTTGTTATCGGCTGAAGCCTGATCTGCTCCACCTTCGCCACCTGCCGCACCCGACCCGCGACGTTTTCTTTTCTTTGGTTCGTCAGACATTTTTTACCTCAGCCTTAAAATTCTAAGCCGCCCTCACGAGCGCCTTCCGCCAGTGCGGCCACGCGACCATGATAACGGTAGCCACCCCGGTCGAAAACTACGGTCGTAATCCCGGCTCCCTTGGCGCGTTCGGCGAGAATTTTGCCGACGATCTTGGCCGAGTCTACCTTATTGCTCTCACCAATCTGCTTCGCCACTTCTTTATCAATGGTCGAGGCAGATGCTAGCGTCTTACCATCAACGTCATCAATCACCTGAGCGAAAATGTTCTCAAGGCTGCGGAAGACGTTCAAACGTGGACGCTGTGCCGTACCCTTCACCTTCGCACGCACACGGCGGTGGCGGCGGTCGCGGGAAGCGGTCTTCTTCTGTGTAACTGTTGCCATCTCTTATACCCTCAGATTAGAGTACGTCTACGGAGTGTCCGAATAAACCTGCTTACCCGGTACCCAGTACTCGGTACTCAGTACTCTATTTCGCCTTACCAGCCTTACCAGCCTTGCGGCGGATGACCTCATCGCTGTAACGAACGCCCTTGCCCAAGTAGGGTTCCGGCGGACGCAGTTCGCGAATGTTGGCAGCAACCTGCCCGATCAACTGCTTGTCGACACCATCAATATGAATGAGCGTGCCTTTTTCCTCTGCCGTGAAAGAAATTCCCGGCGGGGGGTTAATAACGACTTCGTGCGAAAAGCCCAGCTTCAACACGAGATCCTTGCCGCGCAGATCGCCGTTGTAACCAACGCCTTCGATCTTGAGCGTGCGGCGGAAACCGGTGGACACACCGTTGACATTGTTCGCCAGCAGTGCGCGCGCCAAGCCGTGCAGCGCACGGTGATGACGGGCATCACTGGGGCGCTCGACCACCAGCGTGTTTTCTTCTTGCTTCACGGTCATCTCTGGCGGCAGTGTCATGGTCAATTCGCCCTTCGGCCCCTTGACGGTGACATCCGCACCTTTGATGCTGACGTTGACCTTCGCCGGAATTTCAATCGGCTTCTTACCAATACGGGACATAATCTCTACTCCCTTACCACACGTAACACAGCACTTCGCCGCCAACGCCTTCACGGCGGGCTTGCTGGGCTGTCATTACGCCTTTCGGCGTGGTCACAATCGCGATACCCATACCGCTCATCACGCGCGGCAATTCTTGGCGCGGGCTGTACACCCGGCGGCCCGGCTTGCTCACACGTTCGAGGTGGGTAATCACCGGACGGCGGTCGCGGCGGGCACCGTAATACTTCAATGTGATGTGAATCATCGGCGCGGGTTTTTCGTCACCAACGACGTAACCTTCAATGTAGCCCTCAGCTTGCAAGATGCGGGCAATTTCTACTTTCAGTTTCGACAGCGGAACATCCACTTCGGTACGCCCAATAAGCAGCGCGTTCCGAATGCGTGTCAGCATATCTCCAACAGGATCGCTAATCATGCGTTTCCCCCTACCAGCTCGACTTCACGACTCCGGGGATTTTTCCCTGGAGTGACATCTCACGAAAATGAATGCGGCACAGGCCGAAACGGCTGATGTAACCACGTGGGCGACCACACACTTTGCCAGAGTTTGGATCTACGAACTGGCAGCGGTTACGGACGCGAACCTTGAACTTGCGCCGTGTTTCACGGGCGACCATTGATCTTTTTGACATTGTTCTCTGTCCCTAGTTCTCTTTAAACGGCATCCCGAGCAGCTTGAGCAAACGGCGACCTTCTTCGTCCGTCTTGGCCGAGGTGACGATGGTGATTTCCATGCCACGGACTTTGTCAATCTTGTCATACTGGATTTCCGCGAACATCAGTTGTTCACGCAAACCGAGTGTGTAATTGCCACGACCATCCATCTTGGCTGGTACACCCCGGAAGTCGCGTACACGGGGGAGGGCAATATTGATTAACCGATCCAAAAGCGACCACATCCGTTCACCGCGCAGGGTCACTTTCATACCGATAGCACGGTCTTCACGCAGCTTGAAGGTCGCGATGCTTTTCTTCGACTTGGTGATGATCGGCTGCTGCCCGGTAATGAGCCGCAAATCTTCCACCGCGCCGTCGAGCAGCTTGGGGTTTTCGTTCGCTTCGCCCAGACCGATGTTGATAACAACCTTCTGGACGCGCGGAACTTGCATAACGTTCTGGTATTTGAATTCTTCTGTGAGCGCCGGGATCACTTGGTCCTTATAACGCTCTTGTAAAATCGGTGTCGCCATTCCTCATTCGCTCCTGTTTAATCAATATCCGTATCGCAAGCCTTGCAGAAGCGAACTTTGTAGCCATCATCCTTGAAGCGGAAGCCGACTCGTGTAGCTTTGCTGCACGCCGGGCAAACCACCATCACGTTTGAGAGGTGCAGCGGCGCATTAAATTCCACAATCTGAGCTGGAATTTGACGGCTGCCAATCTGCTTGGCCTTTTCGTGTTTCTTGCCGACGTTGAGGTTGCTCACCACGACCCGATCTTCTTTGACCATCACGGTGACCACTTCGCCGCGTTCGCCGACATCTTTGCCAGCGATTATTTCTACTGTATCGCCCTTCTTAATCCGTTGCATTTTACCTTCACTCCCAACCGTTACAGCGTTTCTGGCGCGAGCGATACGATCTTCAAGAAGCCCTTTTCACGCAGTTCACGCGCAACGGGGCCAAACACGCGGGTACCGCGTGGGTTTTCCATATCGTCAGCCAGCAGCACGGCAGCGTTGTCATCGAACTTGATGTACGAACCGTCGCTGCGGCGGTATTCTTTAGCGGTGCGGACGATAACCGCCTTCACCACTTCGCTCTTCTTGACGTTACCATCCGTAGAAGCCACCTTGACGGTGCCTACTACAATATCACCGACACCGGCGTACTTGCGGAACGAACCGCCCAGCAGCCGGATGACGAGAATTTCACGTGCGCCGCTGTTGTCCGCGACGACGACTCGTGACTCGTTCTGGATCATGTTGCAGCCTCCTCATTCGCTGCGGGAGCTTCTGGCTCAACCACAACGTCACCGGTAATCGGCTGCAAAACGCGACCGCCGGGGGTTTCGAGAACTTGCTCGACGACCCAGCGCTTAGTCTTGCTCAGGGGCTTGCTTTCCACCACCTGAACGACCGACCCCACTTCGATTGCATCGCTTTCGTCGTGGGCATACACTTTCTTCGTAGACTTGATAACCTTCTTATAAACGCGATGGGTCTTACGGCGTTCGATTTCCACAACCACCGTTTTCGCCATCTTAGCGCTGGTTACGCGGCCAATCAGCCGCCGACGATCATTAGCCATTGCTGCTTCCCTTACCGGCTACCTTATTAGCCAACTCACGCTCGCGCAAAATCGTCTTCATCCGCGCGATCTCACGCCGAGTTCGCGTCGGCGCACTCTCATCTTCCAACTGACCGGATGCCTTCTGGAAGCGGAAGTTGAACAAGGCTTCACGGCTATCTTCGAGGGCGTTGAGGATTTCCTCACTGGTCATCTCACGAATTTCTCTGGACTTCATGACTCTAACTTGACCTCCTGCCCTGAAATCGGATCATAGCGCTTGATCATCTTGGTCTTGATGGGCAGCTTGAACGCCGCTAAACGCAGCGCTTCTTTAGCATCTTCTTCCGGCACGCCGCCCATTTCGAACAGGACGTGACCGGGACGAACGACTGCGACGTAGTACTCCACCGCGCCCTTACCGCTACCCATACGGGTTTCGGCAGCTTTTTGTGTGTACGGCTTGTCCGGGAACACCCGGATCCACACCTTACCACGACGCTTGGTGAAGCGCACCATCGCCTTACGGGCGGCTTCGATTTGACGGGCGGTCAACCAAATCGGTTCCAACGCCTGCAAACCATATTCACCGAAGGAAACAACGTTCCCGCGACTGGCCTTGCCCTTCATGTTACCGCGTTGTTGTTTGCGGTACTTCATACGCTTTGGCATTAACATAATTACTTATCCTCTTCCACAAGTCTCTAGCGTTTAGTCTCTAGTCTTTAGAAGTTGACAGTAATTCGTACTGCTTTGATCTGTGGACTAATGACTGGCGACTAACGACTACTATGGTGTCACGTAAACGTCTTTCTTCGGTTCGGGTTTGTCTTCCTGCTTCAGGATCTCACCCTTATAAATCCACACCTTCACGCCGATGCGTCCGAACGTGGTCAGGGCTTCAGCAGTACCAAAATCAAGGTCGGAACGGAGCGATGAACGCGGGACGCGGCCTTCGCTTGCCCACTCACGACGAGCCATGTCACCACCCGCCAAACGACCGGCGACTTCAATCTTAATGCCCTGTGCGCCTTGACGCATCGCTTGGCTGATTGCACGCTTCATCGCGCGGCTGTGACCGATACGGCGCTCCAATTGGTCAACGATATTCTCGGCGACCAAAATCGGGTCGAGATCCGGCTTCTCGATCTCTGTGACCTCGACCTTCACCTTTTTGTCGGTGATGGACTCGATACCGGTACGAAGGTCTTTAACAGCCTCACCCTTACGCCCGATGAGGATACCGGGTTTCGCGGTGTGAATGTTGACCAGAAGCTGGTTCGGGTAGCGTTCGATCTCAACGCGAGAAACACCGGCACGCAGCCCCAGCTTCTTGACGAAGCGCCGAATCTTGAAATCTTCTTGCAGCAGTTCGCGGAACTTGCTGCCTTCGGCATACCAGCGAGCATCCCAATCACGGGTGATCTTCAGCCGGAAGCCGATTGGATGAACCTTGCGACCCATGTGTTATTCCTCTCGCTCGTTGAGAACAATCATCAAGTGTGATGTACGCTTGACGCGCGGCTTCGAACGACCACGCGCACCCGCCTTCATCCGCTTGAGGCGTGGGCCGTCACCGGCATAAATCGTCTCAACAACCAGATTATCGGGATTCAAATCGTAGTTATTTTCAGCATTCGCAATCGCCGACTTGAGCGTCTTCTGCACCAGTTCAGCGCCCTTTTGCGGCATGAACTCCAGCACCGTCACGGCCTGCTTGGCAGCCATGCCACGTACCTTATCCGCAACAAGACGAATCTTCTGGGGTGAAATCGAGAGATAAGATGATTTAGCCTGTACCTTCATTTCGAATTCCCCTTACTTCGTCTTCTTCTCGACAAGGTGGCCGCGGTAAGTGCGCGTCGGTGCAAATTCACCGAGCTTGTGGCCCACCATGTTTTCCGTCACGTAGATCGGCACATGGCGGCGACCATCATGCACCGCGATGGTATGTCCTACCATCTGCGGGAAGATCGTGCTGGCACGGCTCCAAGTACGGATGACGGCTTTCTTATTTTCATCATTCAGCTTCTCAACTTTTTTGAGCAGCTTGGGGCTAATAAAAGGCCCCTTTTTCAATGAACGCGACATTCTCTATATTCCTCGTTAGTTACGAGTACCAAGTGCCGAGTGCCGAGTACGTGGAGCCGTGGCTCGGTACTCGTGACTCAGTACTCAGCACTAAATCAACGGCCTTTACCGCGGCGACGGACGATGAACTTATCAGTACGACGGTTTGTACGGGTCTTCTTACCCATCGCAGGTTTACCCCACGGAGTCTTCGGCCCCGGCATACCGATGGGTGAGCGGCCTTCACCACCACCATGCGGATGGCTTGCGGGATCCATCGCGCTACCGCGAACGGTCGGGCGGATACCCATCCAACGCTTGCGACCGGCCTTACCGAGGTTCACATTACTGTGATCGGTGTTGCCGACCTGACCGATAGTTGCCATGCAGCGTTCGCTGATGAGGCGGGTTTCGCCGCTGGGCATACGCACCTGAGCGTACTTGCCTTCCTTCGCCAGAAGTTGTGCAGAGCTGCCTGCCGAACGCACCAACTGTGCGCCCTTACCCGGCAGCAGTTCGATATTGTGGATCGTTGTACCGACCGGAATATCGCGGATTTCCAACGCATCGCCGACACGAAGCTGCGACAGTTCGCCGTTGGCAACACGGTCGCCAACTTTCAAGCCCAGCGGGGCGATGATGTAGCGCTTTTCGCCATCTTCGTATTCGACCAGCGCAATACGAGCCGAACGGTTCGGGTCATATTCCACTGCGATCACCTGCGCCGGCACATTAAACTTGTCGCGCTTGAAGTCAATGATACGGTAGCGGCGTTTGTGTCCGCCACCACGATGCCGTACCGTCACGCGACCCGTGTTGTTACGACCACCATGCTTGCGAATGGCTTCGGTCAGTGAACGCTGGGGCGTTGACTTCGTGATTTCTTCAAAACTGTGGCCCGTCATTCCACGGCGGCCTGCCGAGGTGGGCTTGTAAACTTTTACGGCCATGATGTCACCTTAGGTGTTGAACAATTCGATCTGTTGGTCGGCTGCGAGCGTCACGACAGCTTTTTTCCACTGGCGCGAACGCAGGTACCAGTTACGACCACGACGACCGCGCTTGGCGGGGACGATCATGGTGTTCACCTTCACAACATCCACTTCAAAGATCACTTCAATCGCTTCTTTGATCTGGATTTTGTTCGCATCTTCAGCGACTTCAAATACATACTGATTCTTTTCATCAGTCAAAATCGCTGTCTTTTCGCTGACAACCGGACGGCGCAGCACGTCATAAATGTGTAAATCAGCCATGGTTATTCAGCTTGCCCCCACAGGCTCTTAATGACTTCCAGCGCATCCAGCGGCACGACCACACGGTCGTATTGCAGCAGGTCGCGCATGTTCAAGTAATTCACGCGCAGCACATGGGCATCGCTCAGGTTGTGGATGCTGTTGACCACATTGTCGTTGCCGCCCTGTGTCACCAACACCAACGCCTTGTTGCCCTTACCGACCACTGCGTCCAGAATCTGGCGCATTTCTTTGGTCTTCGGCGCATCCAGCGTCAAACCGTCAACAAAAACCAGTTGCTCGTCACGCAGCAGGGCGCTCAACGCGCAGCGGATGGCCTGTTGGCGCATCTTGCGTGGCATATCCTTGGTGTACTTGTGCGGGATCGGCCCCTTCGGGCGACCACCACCCACGAACTGGGTCGCATTCCGCGCACCGTGACGCGCACGCCCGGTACCCTTTTGGCGGTACCACTTGGCGGTCGTGCGGTTCACTTCACCACGACGCTTGACCTTGTGTGTACCCAAACGCGCGTTCGCCATCTGGCGGATGTACGCTTGGTGCATCAAGCCGGTGTTAATCTCGACTTCAAAAATATCGGCTGGAAGATCAATACTCTTCACTTCCTTGCCGCTTGCATTCAAAACTGGAACCTTCATGACTCTACTCCTCTTACCCCGTGTTAGCGGCGGCGCGTGCGCGCAGGCTTAACAATAACGATGCCGCCGTTGGTGCCGGGGATTGAACCTCTCACGGCGAGGAGGTTACGTTCCGCGTCCACCACGATCACTTCAAGGTTCTCGGTTGTTACCCGTTCGCTGCCCATATGACCGGGGAAGCGTTTACCCTTCCAAGTCTTACCGGGGTAGGTGTTGGAACCTGCCGAACCGGGCGCACGAGTACGGTCAGACGCACCGTGAGTCTTCGGTTGGCGGTTGAAGTTGTGGCGCTTGATACCACCGGCGAAACCACGCCCTTTGCTGGTTCCGACCACATCAACCCGTTCGCCCTTAGCAAACACATCAGCCTTCAGTGTTTGGCCTTCAGTAACGGAAACTTCGCCGTTCTTAATACGGAACTCGCGCAGCACCTGGAGCGCTGGCAGGCTGTTCCGTTGCAAATGACCGAGCTGACCCTTCGTCAGGCGGTTCGGCTTGGTTTCGCCATAGCCGAGCTGCACACCGATGTAGCCATCCTTATCCGCCGTGCGAATTTGGGTGACGTAGCAGGGGCCAGCCTGAATGACGGTCACAGGGATTGCGTTCCCGTTGTCGTCAAACACTTGGGTCATACCCACTTTTTTACCGATTAAGCCCTTCATCACATTCGCCCCTTATTTCACTACGATGTCTACGCCAGCGGGCAAGTTCAAACGCATGAGCGCGTCAATCGTCTTGCTGTCCGGGTCGAGTACATCAATCAAACGCTTATGGGTGCGAATTTCAAAATGCTCTTGCGAGTCCTTATCAATGAACGGGCTGCGCCGAACCGTGAAACGTTCGATGCGCGTCGGAAGCGGCACCGGGCCCACTACACGCGCCCCTGTACGCTCCGCTGTCTCGACGATCCGCTGCACGGATTGGTCTAGCACCCGGTGATCATACGCCTTGAGCCAGATACGAATTTTGTTTCTAACCATGTTTTCCTCTGGTGGCCGAGCTGCCGTTGCCCTTTGGTCAGGGTTGCATAGGGGCTTGCCGGTGGCAAACCCCTACAATTACGTCCACAGCTTTTTATTCAGGCCGACTTCTTAGTTAAGAACTTCGGTGATGACACCTGCGCCGACGGTCAAGCCGCCTTCGCGGATAGCAAACTTCGAACCCTTTTCCAACGCCACCGGGGTGATCAGTTCCACTTCGAGGTTAACGTTGTCGCCGGGCATAACCATTTCCACGCCCGCGGGCAGGGTGATCGTACCGGTCACATCCATGGTGCGGATGTAGAACTGAGGACGGTAGCCGGGGAAGAACGCCTTGTGGCGGCCACCCTCTTCCTTCTTCAGAACATACACTTCGCTCATGAAGCGCTTGTGCGGCTTGATGCTGCCGGGCTTCGCCAGAACCATACCACGTTCGATCTGTTCACGAGTGATACCGCGCAGGAGGATACCAGCGTTGTCGCCAGCGTCCGCCGATTCGAGTTCTTTGTGGAACATTTCGATGCCGGTGACAATGGTCTTCATGGTTTCGTCACGGAGACCAATGATTTCGATTTCTTCGCCCTTCTTCAGTGAACCGCGTTCCGCACGGCCAGTCACGACCGTACCACGACCCTTGATCGAGAACACGTCTTCGACGGGCATCAAGAAGGGCTTGTCGGTTTCACGGACGGGGGTGGGAATCCACTCATCAACCGTGTCCATCAGCTTAAGAATAGGCGCATATTCCGGCGCGTTCGGGTCCTGTGAAGCCGATTCGTTGGCGATCAGCGCTGAACCACGAACGATTGGAGTGTCAGCCGCGAATTCGTAGCTTTCCAGCAGTTCGCTCAATTCCATTTCGACCAGTTCCAACAGTTCAGGATCGTCCATTTGGTCGATCTTGTTCAGGAACACGACCATCGCCGGCACTTCGACCTGACGGGCGAGCAGCACGTGCTCACGGGTCTGGGGCATTGGGCCGTCTGGAGCGCTCACGACGAGGATTGCGCCGTCCATCTGCGCCGCACCGGTGATCATATTCTTGATATAGTCACGGTGGCCGGGGCAGTCAACATGGGCGTAGTGGCGCTTCTCGGTTTCGTATTCAACGTGACGAATGTTGATAGTGATACCGCGAGCCTTTTCTTCCGGCGCGTTGTCAATATCGTCATACTTCATCCGCTCGGCTTGGCCCTTCAGCCCCAACACCTTGGTGATGGTGGCAGTCAGTGTGGTCTTGCCGTGGTCAACGTGACCGATGGTGCCGATATTGACATGGGGTTTGTTACGTTCAAACTTAGCCATTGTCTTTCAATCCTTTTCTGCGATACATTTCACGATACTTTTTTGCTGTAGGGGGTACAGGACTTACCCCCTACCGAATTCACAACTTCTAGCGACCAGTCTTAACCACTTCTTCAGCGATGTGTGACGGTGCTACCGCGTACTTCTCGAATTCCATGCTGAAGCTGCCGCGACCCTGTGTCATGTTACGGATGTTGGTCGCGTAACCGAACATCTCGCCCAGCGGTACGTTCGCGCGGATGGAAGTTGCTCCACCACCACGCGGGTCCATACCGAAGATGATCCCGCGCCGCGCCGACAAGTCACCGACGATTGTTCCGGTAAATTCTTCCGGCACCGACACTTCAACCTTCATCGTTGGCTCCAGCAGCACGGGAGCGCCCTTCTGAACACCTTCCTTCAGGCACATCGAGCCAGCGACCTTGAAGGCCATTTCGCTCGAGTCAACATCATGGAACGCGCCGTCAACCAGCTTGGCACGGATGCCCACAACCGGATACCCTGCCAGCACACCACCCGCCATCGCATCCTTCACACCGTTCAACGACGGCTTGATGAATTCTTTGGGGATCGTACCGCCGCGAATAGCATCTTCTAAGATGGACTCTTCGCCCGGAGCCAGCTTGGTACGGTCTTCGTCACTCAGCGGTTCGAATTCGAACACGACACGAGCATACTGACCCGAACCACCCGTTTGACGCTTGAACGTCGTATCGATACGGACAGGGCGGGTAATCGTCTCACGATACGCGACACGCGGGCGACCGACGTTGGCCTGAACACCGAATTCGCGCATCATGCGGTCAACCAGAATTTCAAGGTGAAGCTCACCCATACCCTTGATCTTGGTTTGGCCGAGCTTGTCGTCAACCTCGATCTTAAAGGTCGGATCCTCTTCAGCAAGGCGGCGCAGAGCGTTGCCCATCTTGTCTTGGTCAGCCTTACTGTTCGGCTCAATCGACAGTTCGATAACCGGTTCAGGGAAGCTGATCTTTTCAAGGACAATTGGCTTGTCCGGGTCGCACAGCGTATCACCGGTGAAGGTGTTCTTCAAACCGAGGATCGCGGCGATGTCGCCTGCTTGCACTTCTTCAACATCTTCACGGCTGTCAGCGAACAACCGGACGATACGACCGATACGTTCCTTGTCGCCTTTGGTGCTGTTCAGCAAGCCGGAGCCTGCCTTCACAATACCGGAGTACACGCGGAAGAATGCCAACCGGCCTACGAACGGGTCGGTCAAGATTTTAAAGACCAACGCGGCGGTCGGGTCTTCATTGGTCGCATGGCGCACCAACGGCTCGTCCGTCTTGGGGTGTGTGCCGGTCACCGGAGGAATATCCAGCGGCGAGGGCAGCAGGTCAACCACGCGGTCAAGCATGGTCTGAACACCCTTGTTCTTCAGCGATGACCCGCACAGCACCGGCTGGATTTTGCCAGCGAGTGTTGCCGAACGCATCGCCAAAAGCACTTCGTCGTCAGTGATAGCTTCTTCCATCAGGTATTTTTCAGTCAAGAAGTCATCGTTCTCGACAACCTTCTCAATCATTTCCTGACGGCGGGTTTCAGCTTGTTCGCGGTAGGCTTCAGGAATGGGATGGCGTGAAATATCCATACCCATGTTACCTTCATACGAGATCAGTTCCATCGACATCAAGTCAATGATACCGGCGAACTCCGAGCCTTCACCGTAAGGGATCTGGATCACGCAGGGGTTGCCGTTCACGCGCTCGATAATCATATCGACGCAGCGTTGGAAGTTCGCACCCGTACGATCCATCTTGTTCACGAAGCACAGGCGCGGTACGCCGTAAGCGTTCGCCTGCCGCCAAACGGTTTCGGACTGCGGTTCTACACCAGCCACCGCGTCGAACACCACCACGCCACCATCCAGCACACGGAGGCTGCGCTGCACTTCAGCGGTGAAGTCCACGTGGCCGGGGGTGTCGATAACGTTAATCTGGTAATCTTTCCAGCTCGCGCTGATCGCGGCTGCCGTGATGGTGATGCCGCGCTCGCGTTCCTGTTCCATATAATCGGTTGTAGCAGAACCATCATGCACTTCACCGATTTTGTGGATCATGCCCGTGTAATACAACACGCGCTCGGTAGTGGTGGTCTTGCCTGCGTCAATATGGGCGATGATGCCGATATTCCGCACTTTATTCAGGTCAAGTTTCTTTGTAGCCATGTCTCTCTCAAACCATCAACATTTGCGTGTAACGGACGTGCTGTTTGCGCGTCCCTTGTTGAGCGATACTAGCGGAAGTGTGCAAAAGCGCGGTTGGCTTCTGCCATACGGTGTGTATCGTCCTTCTTCTTAATCGAAGTCCCTTGCCCGTTCGCCGCGTCCAAGATTTCGCTGGAGAGTTTCTCCGCCATATTCTTGCCGCCACGACCGCGCGAGGTCTCCAGTAACCAACGCATCGCCAGCGAGGTCGCCCGTGCGTACGGAACTTCCACTGGCACTTGGTAGGTCGAACCGCCCACGCGCATCGGCTTCACTTCCACCGATGGGGTCACGTTGCGGAGCGCCTGCTCGAACACTTCAATCGGGTCACGCTTGGCACGTTCTTCGATCAGGTCAAACGCGCCGTACATAATCGCCAGCGCGGTGCTGCGCTTGCCGCCGTACATCATACGGTTAACGAACATGGTGACGTGCGTGTTGTTATATTTCTTATCCGGCGCAACTTTGCGCTTTGCTGGACTATTTCTTCTGGACATAACGTCTTATCCTCTTTTATTTCTTGCCAGCCGCAGCCGCGCCCGCCTTCGGACGCTTCGCACCATACTTGCTGCGCGATTGCTCGCGGTTCTTCACACCGTCGGTATCCAACGTACCACGTACAATGTGGTAACGCACACCGGGGAGATCCTTCACACGACCGCCGCGCACCAGCACGACGCTGTGTTCCTGAAGACTGTGACCTTCGCCGGGGATATAGGCGGTCACTTCCAGCAGGTTGGTCAGGCGCACACGGGCAACCTTCCGCAAAGCCGAGTTCGGCTTCTTGGGGGTCATGGTTTTCACCACCGTGCAAACACCACGCTTTTGGGGCGCACCCTTCTTACGACGAGTCCGCTTCTGGCTGTAGGCGTTCAGGGTGTACTGTAAAGCGGGAGCCTTTGATTTGCTCTTCTTCGCTTGCCGCCCTTTACGCACCAACTGATTGATCGTTGGCATACTTTGCTCCGAATAAATAACCAATTTCCAGACAAGCAAACGGGCGATCTTCAAATTTAGAACGCCCGCACATCACTCTTGGTTAGCGAGCTTTCCCTGCGAGCAGAGTGCTTTCGCTGCCACTTCGTTCAATTGTGGCTTTTCACATTGCCTCTTGAAGATGAGGTTGTGAGCCACTGAGTTGCGAGTACGCATAGTATCACCTGCCCAAATCAGAGTCAAGCGTTAATCGTGTGATTTACCCGAATCGCTTCAGATACTTTACCCGAACCCTATAATAAACGGCCTTCCCCTCATATATCGCCTACCACAACCCCATAACTTCACGATAGGCAGGAGGCGTGCTTCCTCCATGTATTGGCTCCCTTCCCTGTTACCACGGGGGAAGGTTGGGGTGAGGTATCGTTTCCTGCTTTTACTCCCCCCTCGCCATGAGGGAGAGGTACTAGGGGTGAGGGTTTAAAGGCTTGGATAAAGGTCTACCCCTCATACACCACCTGCCCGTCACAGATCGTCATCACCGGATGCACTTCCTTTATAGAGGCATCCGCCGTCTGAAACAGATCAGCCGACAGCAGCACCATATCCGCTAGATACCCTACCTTCAACTGCCCCTTCTGGTGTTCTTGAAACTCGGTATACGCCCCATCCCGCGTGTACGACAGCAGCGTGTCGCTCAACGACTGCCGGTGATCGGGCTGGTCAGCGCCCCACGCCTGCCGGTTGAGCGCGTTATGAATCCCCAGCATAGCGTCCTGCGTCACCACCGGCCAATCACTGCCGAAGGCCACCCGCGCCCCGCCGCCCCGTAGGTACTGCCACGCGAAGCTCCGGTGCCATGCATCGCGGCCCACGCGCTCAGGGAAAAACTCCGGCGTTTGCGGGTAATCGAGGATGCAGTGCAGCGGTTGGAACGACGCGATTACACCCAGCTTGGCGAAGCGTGGAATATCCGCCGGATGCACCAGCTCGATATGCTCGACACGGTGGCGGCTGTCGCGCACGCCGTTCACCTGCCGCGCGTGGGCATACCCATCCAGCGTCCGGCGCACCGCCGCATCTCCAACCGCGTGTACCGTGATCTGCAAACCGCGCGCATCACAGGCCGCCGCCATCCGGTTAAAGTGTTCGGCGCTGTAAAGTGCCTCTCCTTTAGAGGAAGGGCGATCAGCGTAGTCGTTCAGCAGGAACGCCGTCCACGACTCAATCACCCCATCCATAAAGAACTTCGCCCGCCCCGCCCGCAGCTTGTCACCCTGATGCAGCCGCGTCATCTCGACCGCTTCATCTAAATCGGACTCGCGCGTCGTGGGTACAACGCTGTACGGGATACTGATGCGTGTCGTCAGTTCGCCCGCCGCTTCCAACCCGGCATAAAACGCCGCCTGTGCCGCGTTGCCGTCCATATTATGAATGCTGGTGATGCCGTGCCGCGCGGTGAGCTTCAGCCCTTCGCGTATCCACCGCTGGTCACGTGCCGAGCCATACGTCGGCTTGCCGAATTCATCCGGCAGGAAACTTTTCACGGTCGCGTCCCACGCTTCAAAATGCCCCAGTACCGCCGCGTAAGCCAGCGGCTCGATCAACTCTCCTGTTGCCACGCCATCGGCATCGGTCACAATCGCGCTCCCCGGTCGGTTGGTGATGTCGCGCAGCTTACCGGCCACCTCCAACGCGCGGGTATTCGCCCAAGCCGTGTGGTAGTCGTAGGCCATGATCGTTAGCGAGCGGTCGCTCACAATCGCGTCGAGGTGTTGGCGTGTCAGCGGTTGTCCGGCGGGCATCACCTCATACCGCAGTTGTGCGCCGGTAATATACGGCTCGTCAGGATGCGCGTGGGCGTAGCGGCGGATAACCTCCGTCAGTTCACCAAGCGACTCGACCTTATCCAACTGAATGTGCGCCAAACCCATCGAACCGAGGTGCAGGTGATAATGGCTGTCGATGATCCCCGGCATCAGGGTCGCCCCCTGTCCATCGACCACCCGCGTCCCGCTGCCCCGCCACGCTTGTGCCTCAGCCGCGCTCCCCACGAGTACAATCCGGTTACCGCTTACGGCGACGGCCTCCACAAACGGTCGGGCAGCGTCGGCGGTAAACACATGAGCGTTGGTTATCAGCAAGTCGGCACTTTGGGTCATAAAATCCTCACAGACTGTAGGGAGGAGGTGTGCCTCCTCCGACTTTTCATATTCACGCACACAATGTCATACGCATCAGAACAAATTATCATATAATCAGGACTACCGTTATACCATCTGCTGTCGTGTTGACCAAAGGATTCCCCATGTCGTATACCGTCACCCTGCGCGAAATCATCCCCTCCGACCTACCGCACTTCTTCGAATATCAGCGCGACCCGGAGGCGTATTACATGGCGGCCTTCACCCCGCGTGACCCCAACGACCGCGCCACCTTTGACTCGCATTGGGCGCGGATCATGGCGGATGACACGGTGATTAACCGGACGATATTGGTAGATGGGGTCGTGGTGGGCAGTGTGGTGAGCTTCATGATGTTTGGCGAGCGTGAAGTCGGCTACGGGATCGACAAAGCCTATTGGGGGCAGGGCATCACCACCGCCGCCCTGCGCTTGTTCCTTGATACCGTCGTCAGCGAACGCCCGCTCCATGCCCACGCCGCCAAGGATAACGTCGGTTCGATCCGCGTCCTCCAGAAGTGCGGTTTCGTCATCACCGGCTATATGACCTCCTACGCCGAAGCGCGGGGTAAAGAGATCGAGGAAGCCGTGTTGGTTTTGGAGCCATAGTATCGATGACGAACGAGATTGTCCTCGAAATCGAACCACTATCGGAAACACAGGTCGTAATTGACAGTATACGTAAGCCTGTAGATATAACCAAAGAATATAAAGTTGTTGTGCTCTATAGTGAAAACCAAAACCGCTATTTGCCAATTTGGGTCGGGCCAGTCGAAGCCGAGGTGCTTGTATCCGAATTAACCAATATCCCCCACCAAACGACAACAGCTTTCATCGAGCAAATAAATCTCTCAGGAAAACCAATAAAAATTTCGATAACGGATTTAATTAATCAGGTCTACAAAGCGTCAATTACGGTTGAAAAGTCTGGAAACGAAATCCATCTTCCGATGCGCCCCAGTGATGTTCTAGCGGTCGCGGTTCGCCTCGACCTACCCATAATCGTAAGCAACGCGGTTATGAACGAGGCAGCAAAGAGTCCACCAGTCACAGGTATTATGGCAGGAATAAATAACGCCTTCAATGCCCTCAAAACTAAATTTCGCATCCGCCCCACGAAGTAACTTTAATCTTGCTGCATTTGCATTGGTTTCCTACTTGTAACTTGCCACTTCCAACTTCAAACTATTATGATCTACGTTTGAATTAGGTTTGTCGGCAAACCATTTTCTAACCATTCACCAACCTCACGCCGCTAATCCTCCCTTGCAAAGTTAGCGCTACCACTCACAAAAAGAGACCAAATGTTCTGACAAATGTTCACCCATTCGTATCCAACCTCTGCTATCCTATTCAAAGGGCTGAATGTAGGGGTTTGGCGCTGACAAACCCTCACCAACGCCCCGCGCTTCTTAACAATCATGTTCCCTTGGCGTTCTCTATCGATCTTGGCTTCTTGGCGATTTGGTTTTAACTGGAGACTGGCGACTGATAGCTGATGACTTGTCTTTGTCTAATGACTGGAGACTGCCTTTTTACAGCAAACATTGCAGCAGCGAACCGACCCTTCGCCGCTGCAAATAAAAACTTTGGCAATCTTGGCGGCGACAGCCAAAACACGAATTATTGCCAGAATTGCCAATCACTTGACCGAGAATGACATCAGTTGGCACATAAATTGCCATTTGAAATTGCTGCCTTTGCCGCCAACTTTGCCATCACTGACCTTTTAACTACCAGTGACATTTCGGACACTGACGACTCTGACGACATTTGTGACAAAACACGGATTCTCAACTGCAACAACAGCATCAACAACATAAAATGCACGAGTGAATTTGAAGAAATTGAAGAATTTTGAGAGGATTCGGCAGATTGCTCCCGTACAACCGCCACCAAAGTCACGAATTGCGATTGCGTTTTTTGCAGTTTTTGTAACATTTGACTGATAACTGGCGACTGGTAGCTGACGACTAAAACGAAATTGGCGCTCCACCGCCGCCGCCGCCGCCAATTCAGCCACAACAGGCGTTTCATATGGAGCTAAAAGCCAATCGCTAACAGCTTCTTAGCTACAGACGATAAGGAATAAGCTCGATCTGGGGGAGGAAGGCTTCGACATCGGCACTGCGGCACTGGGCGGTTCCGGCCATCAGGCAAACGGCAGTCGCCGCCGCGAAGCCCAAGCGCAAGCCGTCCTCAACCGGCTGCCCGCGCTCGATGGAGGCGGCTAACCCTGCCAGCACCGCGTCCCCCGCGCCCGCCGCGCTGACCACCTCGATCTTCAGCGCCGGAATGTGGTAGGCGCGTTCCGGCAGCACCGCCAGCGCCCCTTCGCCGCCGAACGTCATGATCGACGACGTGCCGTACTGTTCGAGGATGCGCTGCCCCGCGCGGTACGCCGAGGGCATATCCGTCACCCTTTCACCCACGAGGCCGGACAGTTCATCCTCGTTGGGCTTGATGAAATCGGGACAGGCAGCCAATCCTGCGCTCAGGTTCGGCTCACCCGCGTCAAAGATCACCGGAACAGCGTACGCTTTCGCCAGCCTGATCGCATCCGCATAAAAGGACGGAGGCACATTCTCCGGCAGGGAGCCGCCCATCACCACGCAGCTTGCATTCCTTACCGCCCCCTCAAAGCGTGCCAGCAGCCGGTCAATGTGCTGGTCGCTCACGTCGAGGCTGGAGGTCGTAATCGTTGATTGTCCGCTGCCGTCCTCGCAGACGATCACCATATTCACCCGCGACTCGCCGCCAACGGGTACAAAATCGGTGGTGATGCCGCGACTGTGGAGCATGGCTTCGATCTTATGGGCGATTGACCCCGCCCCGAAGCCGAGCGCGTGACTAGGGATACCGAGTTCCGCCAGCACCCACGAGGCATCGGTCGGCTTCCCCGCCATGCCATACAGTGACTGGCTGGCGCGGATCGTTTTGTTCAGCTCGAACTTGGGGATGAGAACGGTCAGGTCAAGCGTGGTGTTGGGGGTGAGTGTCACAATCATGAAAGGCGTTTCCGTCTATTAGAGAGGAGATAAATCGAGATACATTTATGAACAGAGCAGGTTGAAAAGGTTTGCCTTGTTGTAGGGACGCGACACATCGCGTCCGCCCTACTCCAAATATCTATTTTTGTAGGGGAGTACCTCTGTGTACTCCCTTGCTTCCCTACCCGCGCACCTTGCGCTGGACGAACACCATGAACGGATAGGCCAGCTTGGTGGAGTCGACCGAGTTACCGGTGAAGGACGGACGGTTGGCTTCCTCAAAGTCGCGGTGCAAGCGCTCGATCTCGCGGCACTGCGCCTCTGACGGTTCGTTACGGAACAGGGTGATGACGGTCGTGAACGTCCCACCGGCGAACACCAACCACTGCTTGGCGCTGATCTTGCGGGTTTCGCGCTCGACCGTTTTACCGGACTGCATCATCATGGTGAAGTCGTTCAAAATCGGCGCAAGTTTTTCCGGCGACACGTCAAAATCGCCAAGGGTTTCGAGCAGGGTACCACTGCGGTTGTTGTAGATGGTCATCCCCACCGCCTTGCCCATGTGGGCTTCGCGCACGGCAATCGTCGCGGGCATATCGCTCAACATGCCCATGACGGCATCGGGGCTGCGGCTGGCAGCCGCCATATCGGCCATCGCGAGTTGGCTGGTGTGGCGTTCGTAGAGGACGTGGAATTGTTCGCGGCTGACCGTTCCTTCGGCGAACTCCGCGATCAGCTTACGAATTTTTTCCTGAGTCAGCGCCTTGAAGGCTTGCATTTTGGCGTTTGCATCCATCGGATAAACCTTTATAAGGACATTTGCATGAGTGATCTATTCGGATGATACCACCACTTTCCTTGCAAAAACCTTTGCGTTACCCGTGAATTGGATGTGAGATTGGAGGGGAAGGTAGGTGCAGAGGGGTACGGTCAGTGATCGCCCTACATCATAACCTGATAGGTGAAATAATAAAAAGACGGACGCGCCCTCTCGCGTCCCTACACCCAAACAGGTCTTTGTAGGGACAGCAGACAGGCTGTCCGTCGTCGTTTAAATGCTTATGTAGAGTCTCGAAAGTCACAAGAAAAGATTAACCGCCAAGTCGCCATCCACAGGAGGCTTCGCATAGAACGCCAAGATTTTTGGCTCAATAATTGCGAGAAGCGACATTACGCCGTTATTTGATTACACCAGCGTGTAGGACGCGCCGGGGTCGAGGACGATGGGTTGGGCGGTCGTCTCGTTGTTGACGGCGTTGCCCCACTCGCTCGCGTCTTGGTCGATGGGCGGCCACGTCTTGTAGTGCATGGGAATGACGGCGCGGGGACGGATATAATTGATCGCCCGC